>Ga0137465_1000112_pt1 | contig 67762 bp, 68 predicted proteins | sample EasRivERMGT828_2_FD_104906 | JGI IMG/M metagenome (GOLD analysis project Ga0137465, IMG submission 104906) | Soil microbial communities from meander-bound floodplain in the East River, Colorado, USA - East River MetaG ERMGT828_2 | ecosystem: Environmental > Terrestrial > Soil > Floodplain ... | reverse complement strand
TTCTTTGTTTTCATGCGTTTGGTGTGTTTGGTTGTGGTTTTCTTTCACCGCCAAGCCTGTCTGCTCGGCGGCCAAACCACCAACCGCATTTTCAACTACGCCGCGGACATTCCCTGGAACTACGGTAAAACCCTACTAGGGCAGGATGTATGAACCCTTTAATCGCTCACCTTTGGTACAGATGAGGGGGGCCGACACACGAGGCTGTTTAAGGCTTGGGCCAACAGGCACGCAGTCCGGTTCGGGCCCTCTAACGTCGCCCGACGCGAACCTCAAGACTGCCGGTGTACAGAGCGGACCTAAATCCATCCCGTAACGAATGCAGAACATGGAAAGGCTGTTCATCTGGGCCACGCTGTTCGTGGTCGCCCCAACCGCAAGGCAGGGTAGCAGAGACAGCATGGAGAGGACCGAAGAAGCCAACGCCAGCGTGTCATGCGCCGGATATGCCCACGTCGGTCTGGTCTTGAAGGGCAAGAGAGCATGTGGAACGGCCTCAAACCGGGAAATGCAAATGATGAGCGACGCCCGTCGCTTGGTGCGTCCCGGAGCTGTCGCCCAAAGGAGCGCAGCGCAAACGGCTGCAAACCATATTGCCAAGTTACCCGAGAGGACTACGATGCACTACGATGCATCGAACTTATCGAGTAATGGAACACCCCACAACCGGGATGTTCTTAGCAAGGCTCGAGCCGTGTGAAGGGAAACCTTCACGCACGGTTCTTAGGGGGCGTGGGCGGGCTAACCGTCCGCGCCTACCCGGTGCGGCACTAAGCTCATGAATGCTCTGAAAACATTGGCAACGCTAAGCCTGATTGGGTGCTGTTGTCACTTAAGAGCTGAATTGATCTTCTCGAATATGGGGGCGAATGATACAAATTTTTTTCCAGGAGCTGGTCACGGCGTTCGCGTCACTGACTCCACCTATCAGGCGTACGCAATGGGATTTCGTGTCGGAGCAAGCCCTTATGTTTTTACTGGGTTACGGCTCCCACTGCTTAATCTAAGCGGTATCGACAATCTCATCGTAAGCCTGCGTCAGGACGCTGCCATGGGGCCGGGAAATGTGGTGGAAATTCTAAGCAAAGACTCCCCCGTATTTCCTGACTGGCCGGCGCCAGTTCAGATTACCTCATTGCTATCGTCGGCATTTCCTATGTTGGCTGCCAACTCGGTGTATTGGATAACATTAGAACCGTCGGAACTTAGCCCTTGCTGGTATAGCTGGGCTCATTTGATTGCAATTCCAGAGCCGCAGATTCTGGCTTACTCGTACAACACAAACGGAAATACGCCATTGCCGTGGAATTACTCTTACGGCTTTCAGAATGGTTCTGCGTTTGCCGTTTACGGAACACCCGTTCCAGAGGCATCCGCCTCATTGTTGGGGGTTTTTGCCCTGACCAGTTTTGTTGCGCTGCGTATTATTTTTAAAGGCCATCAATTACGAGTTGTGAAACCGTGCCGCCTAACAAAAAAAGGAATGTAGCTAACCGACCGTCCAATATGACCACAATCGCCACTGACCTCTTGCGACGACACATCGAGACGCTCGTCGATGACGCAGCACGCTGGGAGACGTTAATCGCCGACGACATATTATGGGAGCTAGCCTACGCACCATCGGTCGGCCATCCCGCGCGACTGTCCGGGCGAGACGAGGTCGTGCGCCACGTTACGTGGTTTCGAGGCGCGGTTGACCGCTTCCGCTTCTTCAATCTCGCTATTCACCCATTCGAGGATCCTACGGGTGCAGTCGGCGAGGTAGAGGCGGAGGGGATCATCAAATCTACCGGGCGCGTTTATCGACAGAATTATGTGGTTTTTCTCCGCGTAGCCGACGGGAAGATAGCATTCATCCGCGAGTATTTCGATCCCGTGCGCGCGGCCAAAGCGATGGGCCTTTCAATTGCCGTCTAGTAACCAAGTCATCATGACGAACAACGCATCTGTCCGCGAGTTCGGCTTAGCTCCAATCCGTTAGCCATCACCAGACGCGCCATGAAGAAAGGCATGATCATCGGTTGCTTTGGATGCCTGCTCTGGCTCGGGGCTTTGATTATTCGCGACAAGGAATATGAGATTACTCAGGCCATTCTGGCATTCTTTGGCGTGTGCTCCGTCGTGGCTGGCACTATTCTCACGGGCGTTGAGAAGCACAGGACGTGGCTTGGCGTCGCTCTATCGTTGCTCTCAGTCGTATTCGGTCTTGGATTTGTCATTATGTTGTGTGTTCCAAAGAGAGTGTTACATGATGCCTAACCAAAATCACTGGAGCGACGCGGGCGGGCCACGTCAGTTGCCACTGCGGACGCACTGGGCCGCCCGCGTCGCTCAGTTCCGACGTTAGGCGGCACTACGCGCACCGTGAACACCAATCCTCCAGTCGTGGTTCGCCGGTATCCCGCTTCGTATCTCAGCGACTTGGTGTATGGCATGCAGCCGATGACGACGGAGCTTGCGGAGGTCATTCGCTCGTTGCGACGCGACCACGGCGTGGATTATGTGCGGCTTGGGTTCTACCTTTGTGAGACCGACCCAGACAGTGGAGGTTCATTCGGGCTTGGCAAGGCACTCACCGAGCTTGCAGCCATTCACCTGCACGATCATGATCGAGCATGGATTTAGTCACATGAGAGCTGTGCCGCCTCTCCATGCGCGCTGCGGCGAACCCGGCCATCGCGCTGTGTTGCAATCCACGCGTCCCGTGGGCCGGGTCGCTGAGCCATAGTGTCTAGGCCGCCATGACACTCCTTGTGCTATCGGACGATGAAGGCGCACGACACAAAATCCAAAATGAGCGGGCCGATGTCCTTGTGTCCTGCGGCGACATGGCCGACGACGTTATCTTGCAGGTCGCACAGGCAGTCGGCTGCCCGCACATTCTGGCCGTCAAAGGCAACCACGACAGCGGAGCGCCGTTCCCGCCGCCGATTGTTGACCTCCACCTTGCTACGCACATCATCGACGACGTGCGCTTCGGCGGTTTCCAGGGTTCATGGCGCTACAAGCCGCGAGGCCACTACCTCTACGAGCAAGCAGAGGTCGAGCGGCTGCTGGCTTCATTTCCATCCGTCGATGTCTTCGTCGCTCACAACTCGCCACGCCACATTCACGACCGCGACGATGACGTTCACATGGGATTCGAGGCGTTCGTTCGTTACATTGAGCGCACGCGACCGCGCCTGTTCATCCACGGGCATCAGCACATCAACCTAGAGACGCGACTTGGAGATACGAGAGTCATTGGAGTTTATGTTGATCTGTATTGATGCGCGCCCGGCCCTTGACCGGGCGTTTTGTCTTTCCAATCCAAGCATGATCGGCCAAAGAATAGGCCGCGCCAGATGTTTGCATCGGGAGCCAGTGTTCCCCGAAGGCGCATAGCGCCGATAAGTTCCAGTCGGCGCTTTTTTCTTTTCATCCTCCGCGCCCTCTGGCGTAATCGCGGCAATTCCTATAAGGGTTCAGCCGGCGCGCCGATGGATCGCCTTATGCGCATTCGGGTGAATCAAACGTCAAGGCACAGGCGCCCGGCTCCGTGGAATAAGAGAGCCGGGCGCTTCTTTGTTCACAATGCGCGGGCGTTCGACGGAAGATAGTCGCGACGGAGTATGATCGAGGAGGGCTTAATCGTAGTCTGCAAGCAGGATGTAAGACCAGTGCAAGCGTTCTGGAATCATTTGAATCGAGTGGCATTCTTCCCGCAATCCGACTGAGCTGCTGTCCGCACGATTGCATCCGCCTGATCCTCGGTGCTAAGGCCGGCTGCCAAGAACGCCTCGGCGGTCTCCGCGATTGCGGAGACATATTCACCATGATTCCTCCATGTGCCGCCTGTGCGCGGGCCTGCACAAGGCACAAGTTGGTCGAGGCTGCACCCCTGAGCGTCAACGACGGCACCCGCCGGAGTGTCCAGGCAAACGTCTTGCGAATCGGGCACGCCGTCCCCGTCTGAATCTGGAACAGCAAAAGTAACTTGATCGATGCCGAAAAAGCCGTCTTCGGCATCATCAATCTCCGCGAAGGGAAACGGCGTCGAACTAATGATTCCCCAAAACCCATCCACCAATCCGGTCGGCGAAGTGGTTGGCTGGTTAAGGAGGTAAAATCCTTGGCCGGAAACTCGCACGTGGAATGTCCTCGCACCCGGGGTCACACCAGTATAATCAAACCCAAACGCGAAGACGGGTTGGGTAAACTCAAATTCGAGTTCCCCATCGGTGCCCGATGGAAATGCCCAGCTATCAAAATTGAGGAAGCGGTTCCCGGCTGGAGTCGTGTTGTGGGCCTGAAGCGTAGGCTGGTCCAAAATCTCGATCGCGGGCAAATTGGCATAAAGAGTGAAGTGCGGGAGATTGAGCGATTCGACGGCGCCTTCGCCTCCGGAGAGAACGTTGCCAATTAAAGGTGCAGTCTCAAATGTCTCAACTGTAAACGACGACAGCATGGCTTCAAATTCGGCGCGATTAGTGAAAACCTGCGCTGACCCAGCGTCCATGCCGGAGGCTGGGGCGGGGAGCAGGCAGCCGATTACTGCCGCTTTCGAGATGAACTCTCGTATCTTCGTTTTCGTCCACAATGCAACATTCATCGTTTTCTGGTGGCCGCGGCCAAGGCAAGCGGTCTTCCATTCTGTACAGGGGAAATGGCCGCCCAAGGTTCTGATCTATCATCAATGAAAGGACGGTGGGAACGCAGAAGCAGGCGGCTGTTGGCTCAGTGCAGTGTCAAGCGGCGGCTGACTCGGACGAGCCAGCCACCGTGCGGGAGAAGAAATCACTTCTCCGGTTTCTTTTCTTCTTTCTTCGGATGGCACTTCTCGCAGACCTTGCCTGCTTCGGCCGCCTTAACGCAGCAATCGTGCTTGCACTTCTTCCCGGCTTCCACCGTGGCTTCGCAGCAAGGCTTCTTTTCCGGCTTTTCCTGTGCCACAGCGACTTGAACAACGCTCGTGGTGGCTAGCATGGCCAGCGCGCATAGGAACGCGGTCATTAACTTGATAGTCTTCATTTTTTTCGCTTTTTGTTTCCGCCCATGATTACCGCGCCGATCTTCCCGGTGCTATCCAGCATCGAGTGGCGGCGGCCACCATGGGAAGGCCAATCCGTCTTTCTCAGATTGAGTGCCTCTTGATCATAGACACTGTAATACAATGCCTGCTCAAACATAAGCGCTTGTGGGCTCACTTCCGGTTAGATAGTTAGGCCGCTTCGCACGCGAGATTGCATGTCGAGACGCATCACATACGGAGTCGCATTTGCACTCGTGATTTACCTGCTGCTCGTGATATACACGAATCGCAGACCGGCATACCCTGTGGAGAGCCGGAGAGTGATACCAACGATGTTGCGCCGACAAACAAGTGAGCCGGCGACGACAACGCGGCCTAAAATACTAGATAGCCCATCGAAAAGGAAGCGGATGGCGTGAGGATTGTCCCCGCTGGGGATACGCCATGGATCACAATCACCAACGTGGTTTCAGCAACCAATGTGCGCGTTCACGCTTCCTGGCCGGGGCGAACTGCGCGGGAGGATCAAGTTTTAGTAACGCAGCCGGCGCAAGCCACGCACGCGGTCAAAAGCTCCATCACGGCTGATGAGCGGTTGGGCGTAGTAACGGCAGAAGCCCGCGATCCAATTGTCATTCTCACTGAGCCGTTGCCCCACGCCGATTAACTCCCGGTCAATGCCCGCCGCGACGTAGGCGATCTCAGGAAGCAAGCGCAGGATGCGATAGCGGGCAAGGAATTGGCGCGCCTGCTGGTTGGTGTCGAAAATCACCGCCACTTCTCCGGCGCTGATCACCGTCACTAAAGACGGCGCGGTGCGATGCGCAGCCAAAAATGCGATGGCCGGCCCGGGCCTGCCCGCTTCATCGTGAAGATCGGAAAGGAAGGTCGTATCGCAGATCATGCCGCCTTGCGCCGTGGGCGTCCCCGTCCGGCCAGCATGGCATCGCGCAATTTGGCGTTGGCCTTGGCCGGTGGATGGGCTTTCAGACTCTCCAAGACTTCGCCCGCGGTGTCGCACGGGGCTCAGGCAGTTCCCGAAGGATGACATCACTGAAACTGTCTCCTGGCTCCTTAAGCCGCTTGAGGCGGGAGTAAGCTTTGTCGCTCAGAGTCACAGTAACGGACGCCATAGCGCACGAACCATACACGCAGGAGCTGTATCAGGCAATTTCGATTTGTCCACCTTTAGGTACGTTTGACCGCTGCTCGGTACTTTGCCTTTGTGCGACTCTCAGCAGACGGGCAGTGTTCCCGGCAAGCTTTAAGGCGCGCCAAACTCTTCGGTGCGCAATTGCAGGAACAAGTCATAGACCACGGCCCGTTCCTGAGCGAACACGCAATCGATATAGCGCGTGCCACTCTCGAAGCGTTCGGCATAAATCACCCGGTGATGGCCCACTCGCAAACGGTGGTATGGGGATAGTTTGCCTTCCAGTCGTTTGACCTCTCCTTTGTCCTGAGCCAGCCCTTTGATGCCCTGGCGCAAGGCGCGGCGCGGTTCCGGCGCGAGGGCTTTGACGAAGGATTCTACCTGCTCGGCGACCTTAACCTTTGTCGTCATCAAGGCAGGAAACGTCTTTGAGTCTGGTTTTGCCGCTTTCGTATTGGCGAATAGCCTGCATCGCCTTAGGGTCAGCCATTAACTCAAGCGTCTCGAGCATAGCCTCCATACGGTCACGAGAGACGATGAAGCCTACCACTCGACCGTTGCGGCAGACCGTCACGGAGCCACGGGCCTGAGCGCGTCGCACGACAGCCGCTGGATTGCGCCCTAATTCGCTGATGGAAGCCGTATCTTTCACAGCAACAATACTAGCTTTGAGGGTTCAGAGCGTCAACTAGGGCTGTCCACCTTTAGGTACCTTTGACCACTGCTCGGCACTCTGGCTTTGTGCGACTCTCAGCAGACGGGCAGTGTTCCCGGCAAGCTGACAGGCGTCCCGGTAGTTCCAAGAGGGTCAGCAACTACGTCGGGCATAGGCCCCAACGCGGCCCCACGATGCAATGAACAAGAAGCCCTCAAGCCTCTGTTGATCACGTTTCTGGTAGCACTCGCAGCCGTAGCCGTTGAAAGTTTTGGCGATGCTGAAGCAGATTGCAGCCGTGCGCGCGCCTGCGCTCAACTCTGAAAGACAAGTAATCAGTCGCACCAACACTGAGAGCCTCAGCTCACCCGGAAAGTCTCGCCCACTTCACGCAAGGCAAGTCTCTCCGTTTCCAAAGCGCTTTCCAGGCGGGCCAGGGGTTCGTTCCGCTGCTCGCGGCCCAGGGCGAAGGTCTTATGGTGAATAGGGAGAAAATATCTCGCGCCTGCGGCATCGGCCATGTGTACGGCTTGCTCCGGCGTGCAATGCGATCGAATCCACGGCTGATAAGCGCCGATGGGCATCACGGCCATCGCAAAAGGCCCGCGACTGTGCAGTGACTTGAACGTCTCACTCATGGCGGTGTCACCGCCGAAGAGGATCTTCTTACCTTCACGTTCCAACACGTAGCCGTTGTAACCCCGGTAGGTGTCGCGCCGCCAACGAGCGCCCCAGTGGTTCACCTCAAAGGCCGCCACCTCAATGGCGCCATGCCCCGTCGTCACCGTGGCTTTTTGTCCCCAGCCCAGTTCGGTCACTTGTTTGAGCCGCGTGCTGGCCAGCAAATCGCCGGTGGCTCGAGCCACAATCGCCCGGCTGGAACACGGCAGGCATTTTAAGGTCGGCACGTCCAGATGGTCCATGTGCGCGTGAGACAACAAAACCAAATCGATCGGAGGCAATTCATTGACGTTGAGGGCCGGCGCGATGAGCCTTTTGGGGCCAATCGTGCCGGGGCCGATGTCCACACCGATGCGCGCGAAGAGTGCCGGGTCGGTTAACACGGTGACGCCATAGAAATTAATCAGCACCGTGGAATGACCCAGCCAGGCGGCGGTAATGGCGTTGGGCTCCCAACGTTCGGGGGTGGGCTTAATCCGCGGTTTGGCGATGCCCCGGCTGGTTTCCGCAATCAGCCCTCGCACAAAGCGGGCGCCAAATTGATTGGAGGTGGAGGTCCAATAACCAGCGGTCCCCACCAATGTCGAGGCCAGGAAATGACGGCGCGAAAGACTAATTCTCTTTTTCAAAACGACAAACGATCCTTTCAAACACTTCTCACAGCATCGCGTAGTTTAAGAAGAAGAAGCAGCAAACGCAAGTCTGCGCACAAAAAAGATCAAAAAAAAGCGCTCGCGTCTATTCCATGCTCAGGAGTGCGAACTTCAGTTCGCTTCAGGCATCCAAAGTATCTGCGAATGATCGCGGTAACGGGAACGTCTTTCGTCGAAGGGGAATGAATTGCGCACTCCGATGGACTGCCGCGTGGACACTAAGATGGAACGATTCAGTTGCCTTCGTGGAGCACACGCGCCCTCGCGTGTGCCGACCGACGCCCTCGCCGGTCGGACGGAACGCCCGATGAAGCACCAAACCGCGCTTAGAGCCAGGACCGAAGCCTCTCCCTTTGCATGGCCGTAGCGGCGTCTCGGTGGGCGCTGCCGAGACGCCGCTACGCCGATCAACTTTCGCATTCCGGAAATTACTTTTGGGAATCGCTATAGCCAACACGCCGAGGTGTTCCGCGAGGGGCGCGTGCGCTCCCCTTTCAAATTGAATCGTTCTGGCTAAGCCATATCCATGCATGTGAACAGGAGGAAACGGAGCAAACAGAGGCTGAAAAGCGAAGCAAAGCGCCCGTTTCTGGGGACGCCATGCGGTCACTGAATGGTGACCACGCAAGGTTCGGCCTGATCCTCCGAATTCTCGCATCAGTCCTCTGTTCCCTCTGTTATCTCCTGTTCCCAACTGAATCGTTCTGGCTAAGCTGGACCCAACTCCGCCTCGTTGCTCGATTAAGGACTCGGCTTCTCGGAGGGCTTGGGTGGATCCTGTGTGCCTTTCGATGACGGCAGTGGTGGAGCTTCAAGTATCCCTGTTCCCGGCAATTTGACCGGGGGGGAGACATCCGTTGGCTTGGACGAACTGGTATTTGGTTCGTCCTTCTTAGGCTCTTCCTTCTTCTCCGCCAGTAAATCCTTTCTTTCCTTCAATAGCGGATCGATTGTCCATTTGGAAACAATGTAGGTCCACTTTTCGAAAGCTTTCTCGGTCTTGAGCTTTTCCTTCAGCTTGTCCACTTTTTCCTGGAATTCCTTGTCGAGCCTGGTTTTGTCTTCCGGCTTTTCATCTTTGTCGGCAGTGCGCTCTTTAGGGGGGGTCGCAGCCACGGCTACCTGGAGGTAATAGTCTTCTTTGTCCGGCGCAACCTTGTGGCCCACCTTGATGTCATAGGTGAAGCCATCCAAGGTCTCCAATTTGGCCACGAGCGGTTTGTCCAAACCGGTCTGCTCGGGCGCTGCATTGGTGGCCACGTCGTTGAAAGTGGGCGAGGAAAGGGCGCTGGTGGCGCCGGAACTCTTGCCTGTATCAAGCTGCTCGCTCGCCTTGGCGTCAGCCAGCTTCCACTCATTGGTTTCACTTTCGCGGGAAAGCTTCCAATTATTGGTGGCGTTGGTCGTGGTGACAGAAATGGAGCGGAGTTTCTCGACTTTAAACCAATCCTTGTTCAACCAGTCTTCGGGCTTGGGTTCCAGGTTGCTGAGGGCATCGGAAACGAGCGCGACACTTTTAAGATCGTTGCCCACCATGACATAACGGCCATCCGGCCAGGCGCCGCCCCCGTAGGGGGAGTTGGCGGGCGACTCCTTCATGTGTTTGGCCCCGAGCAGCAGCGAGGCAACAGCCTTGCCGCTCTTGTCCTTGAATTCGACCAGCGTGCTGGGCGCTTTGTCCGGCGGCAACAACTCCAACTGCGTCAACCGCGACTGGCCCACGGTGACCGGCTTGGAGATTTTCAGTTCCCAAATTTTTCGCAGGGCGTCGCTGATGGTTGAAAAGTTGGCAGGATAGTCGCCACGTTCCCTGACCGTCCACACGTCATCCTTTTGAACCAGGTTCACTGCGGCGTCCCGCTGCTTGATGGTAATGTGCGCGACGTCGTTGAGGGGAAAATTCGGGAGAATCTTTTCGCCCATCCTGTGGGTGGACTCCTGATAGGGCGCCTGTTTCTTTTGGTAGGCCCAAAACCCAAGGCCGCCCATGACGACCCCGAGAACAATCAACACGATGAGTTGCTTGCGATTCATTTTGCCTTCGTCTTTTGTTTTCTAATCATAGCCAGCGCCAGGCCGGCGATGGTCACCAGCACGGGCATGCAGGCGATGTTGGCCCACTTCAACCGGTTCTCCAGCGAATCAATTTCCTGGCGCAGATTCTTGCGGGTCAGCTTGAGCTGTTTGCGGGCGTCCGCATCCTTCTGCTTGAACTTGGCGATTTCATCCTGTTGCTCCTTGGAAAGGATGAACCGCTGTCCAGGCTCTTTCTTGGCCTGCAGTTCATTGAGCCGTTTCTGCGCTTCGGCCTGTTCTTCCTCCAGCTTCTTGATCTCCGCCTGGAAGCGCATGTTGGCCTGTTTCTGCATCTCCTTCACCACCGTGAAGGGGCGATTGAGCGTGGCCCGGCTGCGCACGCCAATCAGATTGCTGTCGCCCGCCATTTGTTCGACCATGGATTGGGCCATGGTCAGATTGCCAAAGCGCGGGATGACGATCTTTTGGCCAAAGAAGTTCTGGACCTGGGCGCAAAAATTGTCGAAGACGAAATCCGAATCTCCCACCAACACGACCGAGTTCTCGCCCTTGGATTCCTTGAGCGAATCTTCGGCTTTGGGCTTCTCATCTTTTTTCTCGTCCTTTTTGTCCTCGTCTTTGTCCGGCTGGCTGGCAGGCTTGCCATCGGGGAAAGCAGTCTTGAACTTTCCGGTCAACCGCACGGCCAAGGCATAAGAAGTGCCTGAGGGCTTGAATTCATCGACGATCTTTTGTCCGGACATTTGCGCCATGAACCCATCCACCAACTGGGCTTCGGTGGTCGTCTTCAGAAGCACCGTTTGTTTGAGACCGGTCGTGGGCGTTCCCGTGAATACGCCCGCAAAGGGCAGGAGCACCTCGTCCAATTGCGTGGTGGCGATGTCCTCCTTGTTGATGCCTTTGGCGTCCAGGAAGAGGAAGGCCGGCATCGTTTGAGGCTGGTTGTTCGGACCGCGAAGTTGGCGGGCGAAGTTCAAGTCGGCTGCGACCTTCGTGTTCTCAAATTGAATGCCCCACGCTTTCAGAAGCTTGTCCAACGACGAGGCTCCGCCAGGCATCATGCCCATCATCGGGTTCTGTTGCCGGCTGTCGGCCAGCGACATGGCATCGAGAAAGGCAATCAACTTGCCGCCGCGCATGATGAATTGGTCGATGGCGTACTGCGCCGTTTCCTTGATGTCCTTGGGATGCGCCACCAACAACACCTTGATGTCGTCATCGATTTTTTCTGCGTCCATCTGCACCTGCTTGACCTCGAAGTCGCGCTTGAGTTCTTGAACGAACACCCACGGGTCCTGGCTTTGCTGTCCGGTGCGCATGGCCAGCTGCGGCGGGATCTGTGAGCCCAACATTGGCAGGGGCGTCATCACGCCGATGACCGGCTTGTTGGTGGCGGTCACCTGGGCGATGGCGCGCGCCAAATCGTATTCGAGCAATCGTTCGCGTTCCGGCGGAAGCCATGGCAAAGCGGCCTTCACCGGATCCTGGACCACGGCGATGCCGAGATACATGTGATCGCCGGTCGGAAGCATCTGCGCCTCGACGCCATCGAGATTGGCCAAATCTTCGGCTTCGGAATCCGGCTTGGGATCGAATTTTTTGATGATGATGTTGCCCTTGGCAGCCTGCTTAAATTCGCTGAGCAAATCCTCGACGTTCTTGCCGTAGGTTTTGAAGTTGGAAGGCATGCGGGTTTCACTTTGGGAAAAGTAAAAATGAATTTCCACCGGGCTATCCAGCCGCTTGAGAATGGCTCGCGTGCCCGGATCCAGCGTGTAAAGCTTCTCCTCCGTCATATCCAGGCGGGTTTTGAATGCTCCCGTGATGAAATTAAGGGCCACGATGATGACAAACATCACCACGACACCAATCGTCGAATAAAGAAGTGTTTCTACCTTTTTCTGTTTCATGTTTGGTAATGTGTTCGCCTCCGGCTATCCGGCTCGCAAGTTGCGCACGATCACTCCCGTCGCAAAGAGGGAAAACCCGATGACCGACAGGAAGAAGATAAGATCGCGCGAATCGATCACACCTTTTTGAAAGGCCAGAAAGTGCGGGATCACACTGAACGAAGCAACCAAATCGACCACCGAAGGCCAGGCCCAACGCACCAGCCAGTCCGTGACCACTTCCCAGCCAGCCAGGATCAGGAAAAAACAGATCACAACCGACAAAATAAAACTGATGACTTGATTGCGTGTCATGGCAGACGTCATGCACGTGACCGCCAGATAAGCCCCTGCCAGGAGCGCGCTGCCCAGGTAACCGGCGAAAATCGCGCCACCATCGGCATTGCCGAGGTAGGCCACCGTCCACGCGACCGGAAAGGTCAGCACCAACGCGATGATCAGGAAGAGCCACGAGGCCAGGAATTTTCCGACAATGGCTTGCCAGGCAGTGATGGGCATGGTCAGCAGAAGTTCCATCGTGCCCAGGCGTCTTTCCTCCGACCACAGTCGCATGCCCACGGCTGGCACCAGGAACAGATAGAGCCAGGGATGCCAGGCAAAGAAGGAATCGTCCAGAGAAGCCTCGCCGCGCTCGAAAAAGAATCCCAGCCCTTTGGTGAAGGTGAAGAAGCCCGTGAGAAGCAAAAAGATGACGATGAACACATAAGCCACGGGCGAGTTGAAGTAACTCGTGATCTCGCGCTTGGCGATGGTCCAAATATGTCGGCAGGCGTCTTTCATTGCGCTCCCTCCTTCACAGTGTCCGGCAAGGTGATGGCCCGGAATACTTCATCCAAACGCCCTTCTTCGGTGTGCAATTCTTCAATCTTCCAACCTTCTTTCATAGAAACTTCGGCTACGGTGCGGGCCAGCTCGCCGTTACGGCTGGAAATCTGCGGATAAACGCGGGCCCAGACGGCCGTGCTTTCCTCCTTCACAATAGAAGCCTTTCGCGCGCCGTGGACCTGAGCCAGCCTTTGTTTTACTACTTCGCCTGAAACACCCAGGACCCGCACGGAGACAGCTCCTGCGACATCGGACTTCTGTTTCAGTTCCTCCGGCGTGCCGTTGGCCACGATCTTGCCGCGATCGATGATGATGGCCCGTGAACAAACGGCTTCAACTTCTTCCAGAATATGAGTGGAGAAAATGATCGCCTTCTTCTCTCCCATGCGCCGGATGAGGTTTCGCACCTCATGTTTCTGGTTGGGATCCAGGCCATCGGTCGGCTCGTCCAAAACCAGAATGTCCGGGTCGTGAATGATCGATTGGGCGAAGCAGGTCCGGTGGCGAAAACCTTTGGAAAGCGTATCGATGCTTTGATGAAGGACCGATTGCAAAAAGCACATTTCAACGACGCGATCGACGGCTTTCCGTTTGCCTTCACCCCGCAAGCCCCGCAATTCGGCGGCGAATTTCAGAAAGCCATCCACGGTCATATCCGTGTAAGCCGGGGCGTTTTCCGGAAGGTAGCCGATCAGTTTTTTGGCGGAAATGGGGTTTTCGATCATGTCGAAGCCGCCGACAGCTATTTTTCCTTCGGTGGGCGGTATAAAGCCCGTAAGCATGCGCATGGAGGTGGATTTGCCGGCGCCGTTGGGCCCCAGAAATCCCAAAACCTCTCCGCGCTCTACGGAAAACGAAACGCCGTCCACGGCCCGTTTGGGTCCGAAGGTCTTAACCAGATTCTCAACTTTGATCATTGTTTTTCTGCGTGGTTTTAATCAGGACAGCCGGTCGAAATAACCATTCCGGGCTGCGTTGTAAAGCCCCTTTTCAATCAAACCAAGGATGATTACAAAACTGTAATTTTGCGTATAATCGAGTCGCAAAAAATAAACAGAGCAAATCAAAAATGTTCAAAGTTTTTCGGCCACGGCGGGTTGGGTTCCGTAGCTTGCACGCAATAAACACAGCCTGGGACCCGATGTCCAATGCTAAGTTCTCGACCAGTCGCATCGTTCCATTTTACCCTCAGCGCGTATTCAAAAGCCTGACACTCATCCCCTGATGCGCAGACTGTTAGACCCACTGCCGTGGATTCTTTTAGGGCTGCTCCTTCTTTTGAATGGATGCCAAACCACGGCGCCGCTGCCTCCAATAAATCTATCCGAGCCGGGCTGGAAACTGCGTGAAGGGCAGGTGCTTTGGCAAACCGGGCGTGGTGCGCCCGAAATTGCGGGTGAAATCCTGGTGGCGATTCATCCCAACGGCCGCGCCTGGATACAGTTCATGAAGACCCCGCTGCCTTTGGTCTCGGGGCAAATAACCCCGCGAAAATGGCAGATCGAATTCATCCCGGAGAAGCGCACTTTCACGGGAGACGAGCAACCACCTGCGCGTTTCCTCTGGTTGTATCTCTTGCGCGCCCTTCACGGATTACTGCCACCTGAACCGCTGCAATTTCACCAAAGTGCGGATGGCTCGTGGCGTCTGGAGAATAAGACGAACGGTGAAATCCTCAGCGGGTATCTCATCCCATAAGACTGCACCGCAACACTACGCCGCCGTGCGCCGGGTTTGTGATTTCGTTTTGGCGCCTTTCTTTGCGGGCTGCTTGCCGGTCCTGGCGATGCTCTCCTGCAGTATGGAAACCAAATCGATGACCTTGCCGGCCTGGGCCGGTCGTTTGGCCTTGGGGGCAGGCAGCTCTTTGTCGCCGGCTTTGATCTCTTACCGAGGTTTTTGAGGCTCTTTTCTGCAAATTTTTCTATTGCCATCAGGCGGCGAGCCATTAATCTACCGCGCTCGGTCCAAACTAACGAAGAGGAACACTTGAACAGCGAATTGTGTAAGCAAGCATTGGCCAAGGTGGGCAACCCCAACATATTGGTGAACCTGCTTTCGCGCCGCGTGCGCCAGCTTAATTCCGGCGGTGGCGCCATGAGTCGGCCGTTGATTCTGGATGTCCCGCCGGGCATGGGTGTGGCCGACATCGCTCTGAAAGAGATCATCGAAGACAAGATTGGCTGGGAGATGCCTGAAGAATTGCAACTGGTCGAACCAACTCCCAAAAAGCGACGGAAACATTAGCGTGGCAGCTCGAACGTTCGGCTTTCAGCCAGAAGGACTCCCTTCTGGCTGATTCTGTTTATGCCCGACATCGTGACCAATTCCAAAGCCCGGCGTGACTTTCACATCCTTGAAACCTTCGAGGCAGGCATTGTTTTGCAAGGGACGGAAGTGAAGGCATTGAGGGCCGGCAAAGGCCAAATCAGCGACGCCTTCGCTCGAGTGGAAAATGCCGAAGTTTATCTTTACAACGCGCACATCGAGGAGTACGCGCACGGCAACATCCAAAATCACGAACCTAAAGCTCGTCGAAAACTGCTCCTGCGCAAATCGGAGATTCGAAAACTCTTTGGCTTCGCTTCCGTCAAGGGAAACGCACTCGTGCCGTTATCCTTTTACTGGAAGAACAACAGGGTAAAAGTGGCTCTGGGAGTCGGAAAAGGCAAAGCTCAATACGACAAGCGCGAAGATATCAAGAAGCGCACCGCCGAACGCGAACTCAAGCGGGCCACGATGCAGCGGTTCAAGGGTCGTTGAATCGTTAAAAACGTTAAATCGTTAAACCGATTCAACGGTTCAACGATTTAACGCTTCAACGCTTGCATGACTACTTCGCCGCTTCCCCTTTCTTCCAGTTCCGCTTGGGCGCCTTGATCACCAGGCCCTTTTTGATGGCGCTCGTCGCCACGCGCACGTAGCGCACTTCACCATTCACGACCGCCTTTACCCGCTGCAAATTGGGCAGGAAACGCCGCTTGGTGATGGCTGTGACGTGTGTGCCGATGCCACCCTTCTTCTTGGCTTTGCCACTGCGCCAGATGATGCTGCCCTTCATCGGGCCTTTGCCGGTTAATTCACAAAACTTTGACATACGCATTCCTCAGGATTAAGGAGCGCAAACGCTAACACTCTGCTTCAGCCTGGCAAGCACTATTTGCCATTCGACGCTTTTCAGATGTGCATCCATTTTGGGGCTTGACAATGAAATATCATAATGATATCAGAGCGATAACACGAAAGAAACTATCCTTATGAACACAAGCCCTGTGAAGTCGGTAAGTGGTGAACGTGAGACCAGCGCCCTCAACGGCTGGGTTATGCTGATCGTCAACCTGGCGCTGCTGTTGGGTGCTCTGGCATGGTTTATCTCCATCATTACCCGCGCGGCGAGCTCGGCAAGTCCCTCAGTCCTCTGGTGGCTCATCCCCGCAGGTCTGTTGGAAGCACTCGCTGTCATACTGTTCTGCGGGCACTTCACCCTTCAGCCAAACGAAGCGCGAGTGCTGCTTCTCTTCGGCGCTTACAAAGGCACCGTGCGTCAGAGCGGGTTTTGGTGGGCGAATCCGTTCTACTCTCGAATCCGCGCGAAGATCCCCATGCACCCGGCCACCGTGACGGTGCAAAAGACAAGCCATGGCGGTAGTTTCACCCGGGTGGTCCATATGACCCGGAGCACGAAGATCTCGTTGCGCGCGCATAACTTCAACAGCGAAAAACTCAAGGTGAACGATAAGCGGGGCAATCCCATCGAAATTGCCGCCGTCGTGGTTTGGCGCGTGGAAGACACCGCCAAGGCGGCGTTCGACGTGGACGATTACGAGAGCTACATCCACATCCAAAGCGAAGCAGCCATTCGCCACATCGCCAGCCTCTACGCCTACGACCGCGGCGACGAGCACGAGCCCACCTTGCGTGAGAGCGCAGACGAAGTTGCGGCGGCCTTGAAAAAAGAATTGCTGGAGCGGCTCGAAAAGGCAGGGGTTGTCGTTGACGAGGCCCGGTTAACCCATCTCGCCTACGCCCCCGAAATTGCCCAGGCCATGCTCCGCCGGCAGCAGGCCGAAGCCGTTATCGCCGCGCGCCAGAAAATCGTGCATGGCGCCGTCAGCATGGTGGACATGGCGCTGCGCGAGCTGGCGGAAAAGGCCGTCGTGAAGCTGGATGACGAGCGAAAGGCTTCCATGGTTAGCAATTTGCTCGTCGTGCTTTGCGGCGAGGGCGAGGCAACACCTGTCATCAACACCGGCACGCTCTATCAGTGAAACATCTGCCGAACGAAGGACGCAAACCGTTTTTGCTGCGCATCCCGCCTGACCTCTGGAAAGAGTTGGAAAAATGGGCGGCCGATGAGCTGCGCAGTGTCAATGGGCAAATCGAATACATCCTGCGCCAGGCTGTTGAAAAGCGCAAACGCGCGCAGGAAGAGCAGTAAGCCGGCGCGGACGCCCTGGGGCCGGTTGCCAGGAAAGGTCGGCCATTTTTTTGATATTCCGATTCTGAATGATCCCTCGCCGGCCAAGAGAAGGCCGCGAAGGTTCCATGCTTTATCAGACCCGGATAAATGTCCGGTTCCGATACAGATACCAGAGAATGAACCACAGGATTCCAAACGCGCCTGCGGCAATGACGAAATCGGCCCCGTTACCTGTGTGCGCTGCAAGTCCACCAAACAACCGCCGGCTGATCGCTTTCAAGTCGATGAGCTGAAAAAGCATATACGCGACAATCGCATTCGCTCCAATGATGACCAAGGGGAACGACCACCTGCGAAATCCCATCACGTCGATGACTCCATAGAAAAGGGCCAGCAGCAAATAACACCATCCGCCTGCCCAAAGGGCCATGGAGCTTGTCCAAATATGTTTGACGATCGGGACGACATAACTCAACAGCCAGCCGGCCAGCAGACAACTGCCGCCCGCGCACAGGAGGATCTGAATTTTGCGCGCGCCAGGCAGCGGCCCTTTAAGTAATCGTCCACCCAGAGCGCCCATCAACACCGTCGCGCCGAAACCCAGACTCGCCAGGGTCCAGGCATAAGTGGTGCCGTCCTGATGAATGCCGAACAATGCCTTATCGATCCATATGCCAAGATTTGCCTCGGGTGTGTAGGCGCCGACGTTTGCCGCGCGGCCGGGCACGGGCACGAAGGCCAGCAAGAGAGCGTAAAGTGCAAGTAGCCCGCCGGTTAAAAGGATCTGGCGCGCACGCGCAAATGGACCAGGGCCACCGTCGCGATCAGGTAACCGATTGCAATCGCCTGCAAGGTATTGGAAAAGAACCGAAGCTCTTCCCATTTGAACTTCAGGAGATTGCCCTGAACCATCATGCCCAGCACCCAGAGCACCGTGACCCGACGCAGAGCTTTCAAATAAATGCTGCGCGGGCGTTCGCCTTCTTCCAACCTGCGGCCAATGGAGAATGGCATCGCGGCTCCCACGATGAAGAGGAACAGCGGCATGATAACGTCCCAGGCGCTGAAACCGAGCCACGCAGGATGATCGAACTGATAAGCAAGCCAGGGAGGCATCGCGCCAAAAATCCATTTGAGGAAGCTCTTTAAGAGCGCTGCCCCACCGGCGATCCAAAACATATCGAAGCCGCGCAATGCGTCGATTGATAGGACACGCGGCGCCGGCTTCGGCATGATCACAGCGCTCGACGCGGAACCACCCTGGGCATCGGGCAAAGCAGTGGTCATGGGATTCTCTTACGCTTTCTGGCCGCTCAATGCCATGCAAATTTCCGGAATGACGATGGAGCTTTCTCGCTTTGACGATTCTGGTTTGATAGAGCGGCACCGAGATCGATTTCCGCTCAAACTTTGGCGGCGGGGAGTTGCTACGCGACGTCCTTCGCGTAGCCCCACAAGTCAGTTGTCGAATCAACGAGCTCCGCGAGTCCCCATTTTATTCGGAAAACGTGGGAGAACCATCAGGGACTCGTGGAACTCGTCCCTCCAAATCGATTTGGGCAACATGCCCATGATTTCCGATTCGAGGTCAGGTTATCGCGCTGCGGTGCGATGACCCAGCCCGCGTTCAGCGGGCTGCACTCCGATGGGTTCCACGCCTGCACGCCGCTGCGGATCCGCCTCCGGCCCAAGGGGCATCGGCTTATCATGATTCAGAAACTCCTCGCACACGCGAAAGAAGGCCGCGCTGCTATCCACGCGGCGGATTTGATGAAGGAAGTCCTCATCCACACCTTCGCCGATGAAGTTCATGAACTTTTTCATCCGCTGCACTTGCGTGGTCTCGGGCACGCCGGGCGTAATTTCCGCATCCCACAGCTCGCGGATGTAACTCAACACGTCGCGTCCCACTGGCAACGTAATTTCCTCGCCGCATTGCTGCGCACGGATCTGTTCGAAGAGCCACGGGTTGCGAATGGCACCGCGACCGATCATCAGGCCGCGCACCCCCGTTTCCGCCACAAGTGCGAGCGCCTGCTCCGCGTTATGGACGTTGCCGTTGGCAAACACGGGACAGCGCAACACCTTCGCCGCTGCCGCAATAAGGTCGTAACGCACGCCGGGGCGATACATCTGCGCGACGGTGCGGCCATGCACGGTGAGCAAATCAATCGCATGCCTGGCGAATACGGGCAGCAGCGTTTCGAACTCGGCGGACGACGCGAAGCCGAGGCGGGTTTTCACCGTGAACGGAATTGTAACTGCATCGCGCAACGCGCCGAGGATGTCGTCGATCTTTTGCGGTTCGCGCAGCAGGCCGCCGCCGGCGCATTTGCGATAGACCACGGGCGCGGGGCAACCAAGGTTCAGGTCAATGGCCGCGACCGGAAGCTGTTGTAGCAGTTTCGCCGTGCGCACGAGCGCGGGGATATCGTTGCCAATCATCTGCGCCACGACGGGCCGGCCCGTGGGATTCTCAGTGATGGACCGCAGAATCCATTTTTCCAGGCGCGAATCGCCGTGGACACGAAAATATTCCGTCCAATAGACGTCCGGCCCCCCATAACGTGCGATGACACGCATGAAGTCGAGCGTGGTCACGTCCTGCATGGGCGCCAGCGCGAGCACCGGTGTATCGCCGCGAAGCGAGGCCAAGAATATTTCGTGCGGGGCCATGCGGCTTGAAGTCTGTCTGAATAGTCAACCTACGGCCAGACTTTGTCTTTGGTTTGGGACGCTGAAGTCTGCCCGGACGCGAGAACGCAGGTTCGTCATGGCTCCAGCACGCCACGAAAAAAGCGCACGGGTGCATTTGGCTCAACCTTCCGATCCAGCCGCCCATCATTATCCTCGTCAGGAAGCAAAACCCAGTTCCGCAGGTCAGTGCTCGTCTCCCAACGCCAGTTCAAACCGCGTCGCCATAAAGCTGAAGCTTGCCAGTCTCGTGTGGATGTCCATGCGTTTTTCCTAAGTGAAGTGGCGGGTGTTCCACCCAGCGCGCGATCCCGGCGGATGGTTTTTGGCCTGCCGCTGTGAAGATGCCGCCCACGAACAGCCCCTCGTCCGTTGCCAGAAGCGCGGAGACGCGCCCGAAGTTGCCGCCGCGGGCATCGCTGATATCACTGCCAAGCGAACTCCACGACTGGCCATCCCAACGGCCCAGATGCTGCACTTCATCGAGTTCGTTGGTCAAACGTCCGCCGACGAAAACCGTAGTGCTGCGAGCCGCGAGCGCCATGATGGACCACTTCCCACATGCGACCATCCCATCGTGCCACGGTCACTCGATTGGTGCTGCCAGGCAAAGTGAATCTCCCGCTGGCGTAGAGAGCGTGCTCATCGGCTCGCAAGAAATAAACCTCGCCGTTCGTGCCCGCCGGCACGGACCAACCTGTTTCCGTTCCACTGGGCAAGGCCGCCGGCGGGGTAGCCGCCTGCGTCATCGAAATAACCGCCCGCGTACAGATCTCCTTTGAAAATTGCCAGCGCGAGTACGTTCGGAAAGAGAAACTCGTTTTGGCCCGGTCCGTCGGGCAGATTGCGCCAGTGCTTGGCATCGCCCTCCGCCACAGCTTCCACGGGCACACGGCCAACACTTTGCATCGCACCGGCGAGGTAAATCCGATTTTGATCGAAGGCCATCGCCAGGACGGTGCCTTGCACACCGGGTGGCGCGAACCGGCGGTCCCAGCGGGCATCGGCGGCAGTCTGGGAGCCGAGCGCGTTCCGAACCCAAGCGGGGCCCATCACACTAAGCAATCCGAGGAGCAGCAATAAACCGCGAACATTCACAACCTCGACAGTCACACAAAACCAGTTTGCGTTCAATTCTCAGCTTTTGCTCCAAAGATACGTCCTGTCGGACGCGAGTCGTGGCCGCCCTTGTGAGGTGTTCCAACGCTGCCATTCTACTGGGAACATTTGGCGAAGAGCCTGGGAATAAGTTCCAACAACTGCGACTTGCTCAGGCCGCTCCCCTGCGGGATAAAGGTCCAACTGACACGCTCTCGGAAATACCATGACGCTCTATCAAGAAATTCGCGCTGCCGGGAAGTCGATGCAACCCAAGGCACTCGCTGCCACCAGGCATTTGGATTTCGATCCTGTCCGTATCGCCAAACGCATGACGCTCCGCACCAGCGGCAAAACGCTGATTTTCGACGACGAGACGGTGCAAAACGCCTTTTTCGATTTCTGGTTTCATGAGTACCGCCTCACCGCAAAGTCTTTGGTTGAAAGCGTGGACCCTGTCACAGCAGGGCTTGAACCTCTTGAAACAGAAGTTCTGGAAGCCCATCGCCAGGCGCGCACCTCGTTCCTTCAGGCCGAAGCCGTGATGCCTTGGGAGCAGCAGATTCGATTGCGGGACTTGCTGGCGCCAGATCGAACGGAGGTGCTGCTGACCGACATGGGATTAAGCGATTCAATGGAACGCCTGGCGCCGCTGGCCCTTTTCTGCCGGCTGGTCGCTGTGCGCGGGATAACCATGACGAGCGGCTTTAGCTTTGGATTCGATCCCAAACGAGTGCCCGGAATTCTGGAAGCTTATCGACAAAAGACCAAGAACGTTCCGCCCGCGGAACTGTCCGAAACCCGGTTCGTCTTTTTCTTTCAAAAATACCGGCAACTGGGGGTCGAGCAGGCGTATCAGGACGTCGTTTGAAGCGCTGGCATGCCCGACTCATGACTCGTGGGGAACTTGGGTTGGTGGGGAGCTCATCCGGCCGTCTTACGATCGTCTTTCCCGAATAGCCGCCAGAATACCCGCAATAACCTCCCCCTTCGGCTTCGCGCCCTGCGGGCCGCCGTGGTGCAGACGCACGCTCACGGCACCGGCTTCCATATCGCGCGGGCCGATGACGAGCATGGTGTGGACTTTGGCTTTTTCGGCTTCGGCGATTTTCGCTTTGATGGGGTCGGCGCTGAAGTCGGCTTCGGCTCGAACTTCGTTCGCGCGCAGTTCACGGTGAATTTCCTTCGCATAGGCCACCAGCTTCTCGTCGTCGTTCAATGTCAGCACGCGGACCTGTTCGGGCGCGAGCCAGAGCGGGAAGTTGCCGGCGTAATGTTCGATCAGGAAGCCGATGAAACGCTCGTGAGTGCCGAGCGGGGCGCGATGGATGCAGAGCGGCGTCTTCTCGGTGTTGTCTTTGTCGCGGTACGTAAGGCCGAAGCGCTTGGGGACGGCGAAGTCCACCTGGTTGGTCGCCAACGTGAATTCGCGGCCAATGACGCTTCAGACTTGCACATCGATCTTCGGGCCGTAGAAGGCGGCTTCGTTTTCCACTTTGACGTACGGGATTTTGCTCTCGTCGAGTACACGTTGAACCATCTCTTCAGTCTGGCTCCAGAGTTCGGGTTTGTTGACGAACTTGGCGTTGTCGCCGGTGAGACGCGAAGGGTTGTGCGTGCTGAAGCGCATCACGTATTTCTCAATGCCGAAAATCTTGAAATACTTCAGATACATCTCGTTCACGGCGTTGAACTCGGCGGCGAACTGCTCCGGAATGCAATAGATGTGCGCGTCGTTCATGTTGAGCGAGCGCACGCGCATGAGGCCGAACAGTTCGCCCGACTGTTCGTAGCGGTAGCAGGTGCCGTATTCGGCCAGGCGCAACGGCAGGTCGCGATAGCTACGCGGCGAAGATGCGATGATGGTGCGCGCAGTTCATGGCCTTCAAGGTGAACTCCCTCCTTCGCGTTCGAGTTTCCGCCAATGCTCGATGAACTTGGCGGGGCTGACAACGATGCACCCTTTGCGTTTGTCCTCCGGGTAATCAGCCAAATTGCCGGTCACGAGGAAATCGCACGAAGCGCAAAGCGCCACGGCGAGGAATGGCTCGTCGTCCGGGTCTGGCAAATCCAAGTCTGTTTGTTGAGTGGCGTTGATGGCGAGTCCATCCGTCTCGAGTTTGGTTAGAACTGCGCGCACGCGCTCAGGGTCAAACTTGAAGCGCGGCCGGGCCAGCACTTCGGCGTATTCAGCGAGGATGCGGTGGTCATAGCAGATTTGCACCGCGCCGGCCAACGCAAGCGCGACTACTTGAGCAGGGTTTCCTTGCGATTGAAGCAAACTCGACACGAGCACGTTGGTGTCGAGCACAATCTTCATTTTCGGCGGCGGGCGCGGCGAGCAGCGGCGATCTCGCCGTCAATGTCCGCCATCGTCAGCGCGGCAGTGCCATTTTTCTCGGCACCTTTTTGCAACGCTGCTTGAGCTTGGAGTGCCCGCACGCTGCGGAGCGTCGACAGGGTTGGTTCCAGCGACTCGGCATCAATGGGCAGAAGCACGGCCACCGGCTGGCCTTGGGATGTGACGATCACTCCGCTTTTCTTCGCGGATTTTCGCCATTGATTGGCGGGCCGCTTCTTCAAGTCACTGACTGAAATCGTGCTCATGGCCAGACGATACTTCAGCAGAAGTGACCAAACAAGCCCCGTATGCATCGTTCGCGTTGAGCGAGCGCAGGTACCGCTCCATGTCTCACACTCTTCTCTCCTTAATCGCCGCCAAAATCCCCGCCACCACTTCGCCCTTCGGCTTTGCACCCTGCGGGCCCTTGCTGTGCAAACGCACGCTCACGGCGCCCGCTTCCATATCGCGATGGCCGATGACGAGCATGGTGTGGACTTTGGCTTTTTCGGCTTCGGCGATTTTGGCTTTGACCGGGTCGGCGCTGAAGTCGGCTTCGGCGCGGACTTCGTTCGCGCGCAGTTCGTAGTGAATTTCTTTCGCGTAGGCCACGAGTTTCTCCTCGTCGTTCAACGTCAGCACGCGGACCTGTTCGGGCGCGAGTCAGAGCGGAAAGTTGCCGGTCCCGCAGGCGCGGGATTCGACGAGGAAGCTGATGAAGCGCTCGCGCGTGCCTGGCAAGGCACTCCTGGAACTATTGCAGTGGATTCTGCCAAAGGCGGAACAGCTCCGGGTTCGCTCTGCCTGCCGCTCTCCAAAACGATTCAGGTTCGTCGAACGGCCCCAAATCCCATATCAGGTATTGGTCAGAACCGGCAGACCACGCAGAGACGGGCAACCAGTCAGTCAGGTTCGTGCTCTGTTCGACTCGATAGTCGTACCCAGTCTCGCCGTAAAACTCCAGTTGTGACGGATGCAACAGGTGCAGACGCTTTTTGAACGCTTCCGTATCCTGCAAAGTTCCGCGATAAAGATTCATACCGCCGCCAGCCAACAGAGTTCCCGCTCCATAAGCCAGAATGCTCAACCTGTTATCATTCAGAACCGGCTGATCCATCGTCTGCCACTCCACGCCGTCGCGTGAAACCAACATCCCCCTGGGCCCAATACCGACAAACCAACCGTCCACATATTGCAAGTCATCGATCAGAATAGACACCGGGCTAACGGTCCAGCCTATGCCATCGAAAGAAACCGCGCTGACATCCCTTCCGATGGCGACATAACGTCCTTTTCCATACGCCATTCCTGCCAGCCAGCCGGTGCCATTGAGAGTTATCTTCTCCCACGTGACACCGTTCATGGAGAAAAAAATGGTGCCGTGATCGTCGCCACCGACACCCATGAAGCGACCGTTGAGGAACCGCACTTTCGCGATCTCGCTCGCTAAGGGTGCATCGGCGCTGACCCAATCCATCCCGTTCGTGCTGTGATAAACAACGTCTCTGAATATGGCGAACGCGACAAAGCGGCCATTCCCGTATGCCAGCAGATGCAGATCGCGACTAGTCGAGGACAGACTATGATCGGCCCAATCGACGCCATTGCTGGACGTGAAAATTCCGCCATCATCACCGGTGACAACCCACACGCCATTTCCGTAGGCCAGGGCCGATAATTGGTCTTCGAGGTCGGTCAGTGCAACTTGCCAATCGTGCCCGTTCGTGGAACTCAGAACCGCGCCGGACCCACTCGGACCGCCGATGTACGAAGGAAAGCCGCCGGCAGCGACGAAGCGGCCGTTCGCGTAAGCAACCGAATTGACTTCCAGCCGCGGCTCGATCGAAATCACCTGCCACAACTCTGCGTCGTCAGACATCAGCATCGCCCCGATTGATCCGACCGCGACAAACTGGCCTCCAGCCGAAGCCCCAATTCCTCTCAAGTCTCCGCCCGCGTCCGGTGCCGGGATTTTTTCCCATGCGGTCCCGTTCGTTGATAGGAGGAAATAATCCGCTTGCACTGCTACAAAGGTGCCGGCCGCGAAAACCAGATCGCGCGTCTCGCCGAAAGCATCCAGGCCATTGAGTGAAACCGAAGCCCAGTTGAGTCCATTGGTAGAAGTTTCAATCACGGTGCCGGAGAGCCCACCCGGTTGCCAGGCGCCGCCGACGATAAACTGACCTTCGCCGAAACAGATGCTGGTCAGCACCGGAGCGCCAAAAGATCCAACCTCGACGCTCGTCCAATTCTCCAGATCGGATGATGTGTAAACGGTAGAACCGCCCGTCAATGCGACCCACGTATTGTTTCCGAACACGATATCGCTGAACTCCGCTGGCGTGATACGCTGCTGCCAATCAATACCGGTGGTGGAAACCAGCAGGGTCTTATCCAAGCCAACCGCCGCGTACGTGCCCGCGTCGCCGGCGCAGGCTCTGAGCAGACCATTGGTGCCCGGGTTGGCGATAAGCCAATCCTGACCATTGGTGCTCGCCACGATCAGATTCCCGTTACCAACAGCCACGTACTTTCCATTGTGATAACAGACCGCTTGAAACCAAAATTCCTTGGTGCCGTTGATCGTTATTCTCTCCCACTGCACCGCATCGGTTGAAAACAGAATCTCGCCATCCGCACCGACCACGACAAAGCCGGGCGGTCCCCACGCTGCCGCGTTGAGCCAGCTTCCGGTAGGATGCGGATAAACATGTTCCCACTGCATAACAGGAACTTCAGCGTGCAGCGGTCCTGAGCCACCGGCACCCCACAAAATTAGTATTGCCGCGCAGATTGCCATTTTCAGGTAAGCCCGTGGTAAGAATTTACCTCCAGTCATGACTGGCCAATTCATAGCGAAATCTGCTGGAAAAGCCAGCAAAATAGGTCGCGATTCAGAGATGATTTCTGCTTAAGCTCTTCGCTCCTTAATTGCCGCCAGAATCTCCGCGACGACCTGCCCCGTGGGTTTCGCGCCCACATTTCCTTTACCGTGCAGCCGAACGCTGACGTTGCCCGCTTCCATGTCACGATGGCCGATGACGAGCATCGTGTGGACTTTGGCTTTCTCAGCTTCGGCGATCTTGGCTTTGATGGGGTCGGCGCTGAAGTCGGCTTCGGCGCGGAGTTCGTTGGCGCGCAGTTCGTTCACGATCGACTTGCTGGACCGAATTCGCGCCGGAGTGTTGCCAGCACTTCTCCGAAGGTCTCTTTGATATTCCCCTTCGCGAAGCGTATTTGCTGGATGCCATGGATATTGGAGAAATCCTCAGCACCTTCCTCTAACAGCACGATTGCCCGACTAAAACCCAACCGACCTTGGAACAATCCTGTTTCGTGAATAACGTTTTGGCGAGCTCTCATCGTTCCATCCGCCATCTCATCTTCTGCTGTCAGAACCAAACAGGCGAAAGAAGATTTTCCAAGCATGTCCGCCAGAATGTCCCTGATCGTATGTCCAGCCCGCGCGCCGACTTCATACGCTTCGACCCGATAACCGTGCTTCTCGGCGAGATGGTCTTTGAGATCTCGCCACAGTGCACTTCGCCCGTGGCCGATAAAAACGACCGGAGGAGGCTTCACTGGCTTCGGCGGTTCAGGCGGCGGAGGTAGTTTAAATGCATCGGCCGCGCGCTCAAATACTGCGAAGGTTGCGTTGATCGGACCATGGGTTGAAGCCTTGACTTGGATACCAGTATCATTGCTGTGAATGCTGATCACTAACTCGCGCTCCTTGTCATGAAGATCACCGTAGACGTAACCGGTCTGCCTTGGATAATCGGCAAGGAATTGCTCAAACGAATCATATGTCCACCTGTCTTTACCAATTTGAAGCGACAACAGATGCTGCACGCCTTTTTCAATACTCTCCTTCGGAAATAGAGTCTCGAATGCTTCGCGGACGACGTGAGCAGGAAAGAGCGTACGCTTGAACGAGCTTTCTCTTTTCATCGACGGCCTCCTTTCATTCCAGCCACTAGTATTAGACTCTCCGCTCCTTTATCGTTGTCAAAATCTCCGCGACCGCTTCGCCTTTTGGCTTCGCACCCTGCGGGCCTCTGCTGTGCAGGCGCACGCTCACTTGGCCCGCCTCCATGTCGCGATGGCCGATGACGAGCATGGTGTGGACCTTGGCTTTCTCGGCTTCGGCGATTTTGGCTTTGACCGGGTCGGCGCTGAAGTCGGCTTCGGCGCGGACTTCGGCGGCGCGCAGTTCGCGGTAAATTTCCTTCGCGTAGGCCACGAGCTTTTCGTCGTCGTTCAAGGTCAGCACGCGCACCTGTTCAGGCGCGAGCCAGAGCGGGAAGTTGCCGGCGTAATGTTCGATCAGGAAGCCGATAAAACGCTCGTGAGTGCCGAGAGGGGCGCGGTGGATGCACAGCGGCGTCTTCTCGGTGTTGTCGCGGTCGCGATAGGTGAGACCGAAGCGTTTGGGGACGGCGAAGTCCACTTGGTTGGTCGCCAGCGTGAATTCGCGGCCGATCACGCTCCAGACCTGCACGTCGATCTTTGGGCCGTAGAACGCGGCTTCATTCGGCACTTTGACGTAAGGGATTTTGCTCTCATCGAGTACACGTTGAACCATCTCTTCAGTCTGTTTCCAAAGCTCGGGTTCGTTGACGAACTTGGCATTGTCGCCAGAGAGGCGCGATGGGTCGTGGGTGCTGAAGCGCATTACGTATTTCTCGATGCCGAAGATCTTGAAATACTTCAGATACATCTCGTTGACGGCGTTGAACTCGGCGGCGAACTGTTCCGAGGTGCAATAGATGTGGGCGTCGTTCATGTTGAGCGAGCGCACGCGCATGAGGCCGAAGAGTTCGCCCGATTGCTCGTATCGGTAGCAGGTGCCGTATTCGGCCAGGCGCAACGGCAGGTCGCGATAGCTGCGCGGCTGCGCGGCGAAGATGCGATGATGGTGCGGGCAGTTCATCGCTTTGAGGTAGTAGGAATCTGGATCAGGCAGTCGCCTGAGCTTCTGGCTTGCCTTGCACAGTTCTTGGTATGCAGCAGCGATCTTGGCTGGCGCGCGACCAGCTTCGATCGCGGTCTCCACAAGCCCAAGTTTTTCCTCCGCAGAGAGAATGTCATAGAGGTCGTCTTTCTGCGCTGCGATTTTTTCCTCGGCCAAGAGTTCTCCGTAGTTCGCGAGAACGGCTCGCAGCCCAATGATTTCTTCCTGAAGCTGTTTGCGCTCTATGCGAAATTCATCGAGTGTCATTGGAGGAAACATCGATGCCGCATAAAGCACGGGTAAATGCCCGCTCGTCAGATAAATCTTCTCCTTTGCGATGTGCGGCGTCTTCACCCGCACGTAGCCGGCGGCGAATTCCGTTTCCTTCGCGAGCTTCTCCAGTTCTTCGACAATCGCTGTGCCCTTCGGCAACCACAGCGGCAAGCCCGGCCCGACGAATTCCGTGTCGATGGCGAACAGCCCCATCTCCGTGCCGATCTTGCGATGGTCGCGCTTCTTCGCCTCCTCCAGCATCGTGAAGTAGGCCTCCATCTCGGTCTTGTTCTTGAAGGCGGTGCCGTAGATGCGCTGGAGCTGCGGATTCCGCTCGTCGCCCTTGTAATAGGCGCTGGCCACGTGCGTGAGCTTGAACGCGCCGATGTTGCCCGTGCGCATCACGTGCGGCCCGGCGCAGAGGTCAATGAAGTCGCCGTTGCGGTAGCAGGTGATCTGTTCGCCTTCGGGGATGTCCGCGAGATTGCCAATCTTGAACTTGCTCGGATTACCTGGACGTTCGCTCAATCCACCCAGCCGTCCGCTCTCCGAATCCTTCATCGCCTGCTCGCGCGAGACGGCGATCTTTTCGAACACATGGTTCGCCTTAATCTCCTTCTTCATCTCCTCCTCGATCTTCGGGAAATCCTCCGGCGAGATGCGATGGGGCAAATCGACGTCGTAATAAAACCCGTTCTCGACCGGCGGTCCCGCGGCGAATTGCGCCTCGGGCCAGATGCGCAGAATGGCGGTGGCCAGCACATGCGCGCACGAATGCCGTATGCGCTCCAGCTCGGTCATCTTCGCGCGGTCATCGAGCGTCTTGCGTTCCTTCGGTTGTTCGTTGTCTTCAGGCATAAACTTGTTTGTCAGAATGTTATCGTAGCAATGAGACCATGGGAAAGCCAGCGTGTGTTACCAGACCTAGCGAGGTTTCACCCGACTGCCCATGATGCGCGGGTTGTAAATCTCGCGCCCACCAGACGATCTATGCTCCAGGCGCTGGCAATTCACTCGACACCGTTTACATTGAAGAATACTGAAACACTATTCGAGAAAGAGCATGGCTACGGTCGGCCGGCCCGAACTGGCGGAGGTCTTCGCTGCGCGAGCTTCCGACGAAACAAGCATGAAGACAATTCCACAATCCAAACTTTGCAGCGCAGTCCGGTTTCGCGGAACATTTCTCGTCGTGCTCGCCATCTGTTTAGCCGCGGGCCTGACGCTCAGCCACGCGGCCCAACCCAGCGTGAAACCGCTCCTTCAAGGCAAGTGGCCCATGTGGCCGCGAAAAGGCATCGCCCAAAATGTCAGCGTGGTGGGCAACTACGCCTACGTCGCCCTCGGCTATGACGGCGTGGCGGTGATGGATGTGAGCAACCCGGCCAACCCCGTGCAAGTGGGGAGCGTTCGCACCAGCAGGCGCGCCTTGGGCGTAGCAGTGTCGGGGAATTACGCCTACGTGGCGGACGAAAGTGCGGGCTTGCAGGTGATTGACGTGCGCAACCCGACCTACTGCGTGCGCGTGGGCGGCTATGACACGAGTGGGTGGGCGGAGGGAGTAACGGTGTCGGGGAACTACGCCTACGTGGCAGATACGTATGCGGGCTTACAGGTGATTGACGTTAGCGACCCCGCCAACTGCGTGCGCGTGGGCGGCTATGACTTCGATACCTCCGCCAAAGACGTGGCGGTATCGGGGAACTTTGCCTATTTAGCGTGTGTTGATGGGGGCCTGCAGGTGATCGATGTGAGCGACCCAAGCAACCCGCGGCGTGTCGGGGGCTACGATACAATTGGATACGCCCAGGCCGTAGCGGTGTCTGGGAATTATGCTTATGTGGCGGATGACACTGCGGGGTTGCAAGTGATCGACGTCCGCAACCCGACCAACTGTGTGCGTGTGGGCGGCTGGGCCACTGGCGGTTCTCTTCCCGGCGCGGCTGCGCTCGGCGTGGCGGTATCGGGGAACTACGCCTACGTGGCCTACCAGCCGGGTTTCGCTGGCTTCGACGGGGGCTTGCATGTGATTGACGTCAGCAACCCGGCCAGTTGCATGAAAGTCGGTGGCTATGACACCAGCGGGTCTGCCTCAGGTGTGGTGGTCTCAGGAAACTACGCCTACGTGGTGGATGGCACCTTTCAGGTGATTGACGTAAGTGCACCAGCCAAAAGTGTGCGCCTGGGTGGCTATTTTTTCAGCGGGTCTGCCCAACGCGTGGCGGTGCGGGGGACGTACGTCTATGTGGCCGATGGCGCTGCGGGCTTGCAGGTGATTGACGCGCGCAATCCTGCCAACTGCGTGCGCGTGGGCGAGTATGTCGGCAGTTATGCCCGCAGTGTGGCGCTGGCGGGCCAATACGCCTACCTGGCAGTTTACGGGGGTCTGGACGTGATTGACGTGAGCAATCCCACGAACTGCGTGCGCGTGGGCGGTTGTGATGGTCTCGATAACAGCGACTCTAGCCGGGGTATCGCGGTCGCGGGCCGCTACGCCTATGTGACCGTTTACCGCGGCGTGGCCGTAATTGACGTGAGCAACCCCACCAACTGCGTGCGTGTGGGCGCCTATTTCACTGGCGGCTACGCACTGAACGTGGCCGCGTCGGGGAACCACCTGTACGTGGCGGCGGGGGGCTTGCAGGCGATTGACGTGAGCGATCCGGCCAATCCCATTCGCGTCGGCGGCTATGACACTAGCGGCTATGCCTCAGGCGTGGCGCTGTCGGGGAACTACGCCTACGTGGCGGATGGGGCCTTGCACGTGATTGATGTAAGCGACCCGACCAACTGTGTGCGCGTCGGTGGCTATGACACCGTCGGGTACGCCGCCCACGATGTGGCGGTCTCGGGGAACTACGCCTACCTGGCAGACTACGATGCGGGCGTGCAGGTGATTGACGTGAGCAACCCGACCAACTGCGTGCGCGTTGGCCGCTATGACACCAGCGGGCGTGCCCACGGTGTCGCGGTGCTCGCCGACTGGATCTACATGGCCGATGGGTCAGCAGGCCTCCTCGTGCTTCCCAGCCTGGCCAACGTGCAGTTCACCGTGCGCGTGGACGCCACTACCAACGAGCCCTTCACCCTTGAAGCCACCACGAACCTGAACGCCCTCATCTCTTGGACGCCCATTTTCAGCACCAACGTCCCCGCCATGCCTTTTGACTACGTGGACTTCGACGTGAAGATCTCCGAAAAGCCGCAGAAGTACTACCGCGTCCGCCAGCCGTAGGCGCCCCAGCTCCGTCATCCTTGCAACGGTCTCTCAGGCTTTTTCCGTTGAGGGCAATCGTTTGTCAGCGTCCGTTTGTTCATCCGACGTTACCTCGCTGATCCGTCCGGGCTGGCTAGAACGACCGTGTAACCGTCAGGGTCGCGGAGCCAGCACTCCCAGTGGTTCGGGCCGCCGTCGCCGGACGGCGGATTGCGATGGCGTGGTTTGGCAATCTCAACCTTCATCTCCTGGGCGCGGGCGACCGCCGAATCGAAGTCGTCGAGTTCAAACCAGAGGAGCACGCCGTTTCCATAGGGCTTTGCACTTGGATCACCGATCGGACCGTGGTGATGCTCGACGTCCCATCTGGCGAGTAAAATAGTACGCCAGCTTCAGAATGAGCGCCTGCGGCTTTTCGATGGGAGGGAGAAATGTATCCATAGGCTATGCTTCAACGGAAACATCTGGACGCCTGAAACGGCGCGCACGTCTGCCCACGACGTATGCTAACGACGCGAGGCAGAGAATCATCAACAGCGTTCGCAGCCACGTCGCCGTTGGCACCGAGATCCCGATTCCCGCGCCGACGGCGACGTACGCCGCCATATGGCGCAGCGTCGTTCTTGAGATGACGTTATTCGGACAAGGTTCGGATGATCTTATTGCTGTTGACGACGCGCTCGGCCAGGACCCGCACCATGAATTCGTAAAAATCCGCCGCAACGTCCGGTTCCTTGTCCTTCATGCGTTCGAGTGCCGATGCGGAAAGCCGGTAAACGAGACATTCTTTATTGGTCACGACGGACGCTGTGCGCGGCACACCCAGAAAGAGGCCCAGTTCGCCCACCACCGTTCCGCTGCCTTGGCGACGCAGCCGTTGCGTCCCTCCGTTCACGGATTCCAGAACGGTGGTGACCTCACCCGATTCCAAAAAGTAAAGTGCATCCGCCAAATTGCCCTGCCGGATGAGGTGCTCGCCTTCGGGAACTTTCTGCTCCACCAGATAAGCCATGAAGCGGTTGAGCGAGCCGGGATGAGGCCACGTCTCGCCGAACTGGCTGCGCAGATTCGTCGTCGCCGGATCCCTGGCCAGTTGATCGGTTTCGAGAATTCGCGCCTCGCACCATTCGATGCCGTGGTCCAGGTCGGGGAAAATCCGGTAAGTCGGGGCTTCGTCACGGTCAAAGCCTCCGCGCAGGAGCAATTGACGAATGTGGGGCGGCAAGTGGGAGAGAACGAGAACGAACTGCTGCTTTTCGGCCAATTGCCGGGCCCTGGCCAGACTCAATACTGCCGACGAATCAATCCCGCTCACACGCCGGAAATCCAGGACGACAAAGCTCAGTGCCGGGAGGGTCCGGTTTTCCGCGCGCTGGCGGATGTCATGGAGCAACGTGTTCGCAGTACCAAAGAAAATGAATCCCTGCAACTTGAGCACGTAAACCTGTTGTCCGTGCTCCCGCAACACCCGTTGGTGGGTCAGCGGACGATCCACGTTGCTTTGTTGTTCGGCGCCCGTCAGCACATGCGTGATGACGCCGACCCGGCTGTAATTATGGATAAACAGAAACACCGCCGCCAGGACGCCGAAACCGACTCCTTGCAGATAACCCACGGTTCCGATCACTCCGAGAATGAGCACCACGACAACGTAATCGGCCAGCGGAATCTTGAACCATGCGTCGTACAACCATTCGGCGAGAAAACTCAAACCCAGGAACAACAGCAAACCGCCGGGAACGAAGCCGGGGAGAAATGACAGCGTCGCCGGTCCAAGGAACAATGTCGCGGCACACAGCGCTGCCGCCACGCAACCCGTCCAGCGCGTGCGCGATCCAAGCTCGTAAGCCAGCCGCGACAGGCTCAAGGATTGAAATCCGAGCATGCCTCCGCCCAAACCTGCCGCCATGTTTGCCAGCCCGGCGGCACGCAATTCGCGATTCAAATCAATCTCCTGTTGTACGATCAATTCCAGCCCGCTGGAATTCAGCAGAATGGAAATGATTGCCGTGAGCAGGATGGTGCCCGCCAGTCCCGCCACTCCAGGCAACGACGCCCAATGGACCTGCCGCAGCAGAGAGATGTCCCAAAGCCGCGGATGAAGATCGGATCCGGATTGCAGCGTGGGCAGCCAGCCGCTGGCTCGCGCCTCCACCACGGTGGATCCCGACGCCAGCAAGATGCAGTAAAACATCGCCACCGCGCCGACCAGGACGCCCGGCACCAATATGGGCCGCCTGAAACGTCGCAAAGTCATGAAGAGCACCAGCCCGAGCAAAACACCCGGCAACCATTTCATCAATTGACCATTCTCAAAAAGACGGCCAAGCCCCGCCAGGCTCAACGATTCTCCAGTCATCGCGCGGATGGAACCGACTGCCAGCAGCCAGCCGGAGCCGGCCAGAAAGCCGCCCACCACCGGGTAGGGAATAAAACGGCTGAGGTTTCCAAGTTGATAATGACCGACCACGTAGAGCAACGCGCCCGTAATTACCGAAGTCAACGCAATCGCTGCCAGTATCGTCAAACACTTGGTCTCCGCATTGGCAGTGACGGGAAGCCCGGACGCGATTTGCGCCGCCATGATGGCCAGAATCGGCGCCGTCCGGTCCTGTGGAATTGCAATCGTGCCTGAATAAGAACTGCGCCACGCCATGATGCTGCCAGTCAACACGGCAGTGATGAGCGCCATGCCGATTCCGGCAGTGACACAATAGGAAAGGTTTCCTGCAAAAATGAGTTTGGCAAACGAAAGACAGGCGATGACGGTGAAAACGGCAACGACGCAGCCAACGTACAAACTCGTCATCCAGCGTCGGTAATGCCCGCCATCAGCTGGTTGGACTGTCTGTGTCATCGACAGGTATCTGACTTCAAGGCCAACTTCTCTGTCGATTACGAAACTGTCGCGTTACCAAAATGTAACACGTGTGATAAACGGTGCCTGTGTGGCGACGCTCTTCCGCTCCCTTGTGATGGAAACTCGATGCAGTTGGCCGTGACCAGGTCTCCGCGGAACCTGCCGTGAAATTCGTCGCGCTGCACGTGAGCTCGCTGACTTCCCCGAGGAAGAGTGCGCCGACGGTCGCCGGGCGATCATCATTTTGGTGAAACGGATGCGAGTTATTCGCCAGGACGCTTAAGCGTGGCCGCGCGCGGCTGGTCATTTCACAAAACCGTTACCGCGCCTCCCCTGGTTCGACAAACGTGTCTGGTTTACTGCGCACGAAATCGATCGAGCGCGCGAAATCATCGAGACTCGCTGCCTCGAGGGTTAACAACTCAGGAAATGCACAACACAATAGAAAGGAATCATCATGCGAAACCCCAAGACTACCTCAGGCTCGTTCGTTCCCTCGTCGGGACAACTTCTGCTCGCGACGACCATGGCACTCGGCATCCTCGGCGTGCTCAACGATAACAACTTCCCCTTTAGCGTCGGCCGCCACGTAGGCGCCGGCCAGCCGGACGACAACGAATTTATCGTCGTCGAGCTGGATCGGCCGCTGGGAACAACAAGGCGCTGACGCGCGCAGGCGAGGGACCGGGTTTAGGCGTATCGGGCAGCCCGGTCCCTCAAGCTCGCGGCTGTCCGCATCTCCAACCCTGGACATTCAACCAAAAGAAGCCTTATGAAACTCAATTCATCTCTTCCAACGAAGATTCTCTTCGCCAGCGCGCTGGCATTGGCCTCTGCCGTGGGCGCCGCGCCAAAGTTCGTCCTCATCTCCCTCGACGGCGCAACGCCGCGCCTGGTGGACCAATACCTCGCCAGCGGCGCGTTGCCTCCGAATGAAGGTCTCGGCCTGTTGCAAGCCAAGGGCTTCAAGGCCCAAATCAACGAAACCGTCTCGCCGTCGCTTACGGCCGTGGGTCACATTGCCATCGCGACCGGGTCGAAGGCGGCCAAGAACGACGTGGTCGCGAACACCTTTCATCTGGTTGCCAGCCCGTTCAATCTGAACATCAGCGGATTTGGGGGCGCCCATTGGCGGTTATTGTATCGACTGCGGCCCGATGGGCGGACCGGGCGAAACGCCGCTGCCGACTGCGGCGCCGGTTTGGTTGCGCCTGCGCTTCGCAGGCAGGAAGGTGGTAACGGCGACGTGGCCCGGTGGCGACGGCGTGGACGTGCGCGTGCCGGGCGCATCGAACAACGCCGTCGTGCAACCGGCCGCCGAGCGCACGGTGGATTACACGGTTCCGTTCGGCGCGTTCTCCCCGTTGATTGGCGTTCCCGGCAACGGCGCCCAGGGTTTTCAGCTTGGCGGGGCGGACTTCGGTGCAGCTTCGAGCAGCACGTTGGACCAACTCACTGCCGCCGGAAAAACCTCCTTCAGCCCTGTGCTGCAAAAGGCAACGTTCCTGGAAACATTTGTCACCGGCGGCGCGACCAACCGCATCAACGTCGCCGCGCTCGACACGAGCAACGACAGCGTGGTGAACTATGACACGCTGGTTTTCTCGGACGAATCCACGGGCCTCCAGCCCGGACCGTTCGCGCCCCCGCGCACTGGTCCGGCCTATGTGAAGGCCAGTGAAAAGCGCGGCGCAGATTTCTTCATCGAAAACAGCGCCAACAAGGCGGGCTGCGTTTATTACGTGAGCCGGCTCGAACCGGATCTTTCGGTCATCCGCATCTCGCGCACGTCAGCCAACGCGATCCCGCGGAACGCTGCTGTCATCGCCGACGTGGATGACATCAACAACAACGTTGGTTTCTGGGCGCCGCAACCCGACTTCCGCGTCGTCGAGCGCATCAGCCCCGGCTACGGCACGTTCCCGGACATTGAACTCGAGGAGATTTACGCCGACCGCGTGCGCGCGTTCACCGATTATCAGGCGCGGATTGCGTTGCGCGCCCTCAGCCGGGTTCCGGACGCCGATCTCGTCATGATCTATTTCGAGCAACCGGATGGTTCGGGTCACCAGTTCCTCCTGACTGATCCTCGTCAGCCGACGGATTTCACTAACCCGAATTCCATCGGCGCCGGTCAGGACCCCTCCAAAGTCGCGCGCTACGCGAACTACCTGAAAGTCGCTTACCAGACCGCCAACGCCGCCGTGCAGCGCATCATCAACGCGGTGGGCGTGGATGCCAGCGGCAAGCCCAACGCCAACGTCATCGTAACGTCAGACCACGGTTTTGAAATTTTCCACACGGCGGTAAACATGAACGCCCTGTTGGCGGCCAACGGCATTCCCTCGAGCAAAGTGCGCGCGGTCACTTCCGGCCCTGCCGTGAATATCTACGTCAATCTTCAGGGCCGCGAACCGACCGGGACTGTAACGCGCGCCGAATACGTCATGCTCCAGCAACAAATCGTTGGCATCCTTCAGGCCTTCGTGGATACGAATCCCGCCTACACCCTCGGCGCGTCCAGCGTGCCTGTCTTCGACAAGATTTATCCGCGCCCGCTGCCGGCGGACATCAACGACCCGTCCTTTGGCCGTGGCACCAGCGAATTCGTGGGCCAGGACTCAGGCGACGTCTACGCGCTGTTGACTGTCGGCTACAACTTCGATGGCATACAAACCCCGGTCGTCATTCGGCAAGGCGACGCCGCGCCCACACCGCCGGCCGCTCCGATTCTTTCGCTGCCGAACTTCTACGGCGCGCACGGCTACGACCCAACGCTGCCCAATTTGAGCTCGATTCTTTACGCAGCCGGACCGGACATCGGCCAGGGAATCCTGCCGCTGGCGCGCAACGTCGATGTCGCTCCCACCATTTCCGCGATGCTGGGCGTCGAAACACACGCAGGGGTGGACGGGATCGAACTGCCCATCGGCCCGCTCCGCCTGACGAACGTGGTTTCGCGCAAGACGCATGGCCCGGCGGGAACGTTCGATTTGCCGCTGCCCGTCTCGGGTCCGCCTGGTGTCGAAGGCCGCAAAGCGACCGACACTGGTTTTCACCTTCAACAAGCCGCTCACTAATGTGACAGTGATGACCGACCGCGGTGTGGTGAGTGGAGCGCCTTCAGTCGTGGGCCAGCAGATTATTGTCGATCTCGCCAGCGTGCCAAATGCGCAACTCGTCACGCTGAGCCTGACAGGCGTCACCGACGTCTATGGTGGCACGGTTTCGACGACTTTCAGTCTTGGCGTGCTGTGGGGTGACACCGACGGGAATGGCGTTGTTAATGACATTGACCTCGATGCTGTCGTTGCGGCGGCCGATGCCGGCGGCGTCGTCAATGAAACCACATTTCGGCTGGATGTAAATGTGAGTGGCAAGATCAACAACGCCGACATCGTTCAGACGCGCAAACGCCGCACGCAAGCTGAACTGTAACCATCCGCATGGGTTTGATCGATGAGCGCCAACGCGAGTTGCGTGCCGGGGCGCTGGCGCTCGGCTCGCGGTTCTACACCGAGAAGCCCTCGGCTTTCTGCGACCGGCTGGCCGGGTATTGGCGGATTTGGCGCGGCGAAAAAAAGCCAGGCATAGAGGGGGCTGAAACCGCTTTATAAAAATCTCTTTAAAGGTTAAGTGAGATTCGGAATCGTACCATCCGCTGCCAACGCTGCTGCGCCTGCCAAGAGCAGGGCGAAGATGAGAATTCGTGGCGAGCGCCCGTGTCGCATCGAGTTATTGGCCCTGTTCAAGCCACGTTTCGAGCGCTTCGGCGGCGAAACCAAGCGACAGCGCGATGTCGAAATCCAGGCGATGACGGAAGGTCAACGAAACAAGCTGCACCTCGAAAGCATTCAGGGACAATATGGCCACTCTGACGCGATCCTTCTGAAGGGCGGCGCGAGTCAGCTTTAACTGATCCTGGAGATTCTTCGCATCGCTTTTGCGGAGTTCGCCGGTCTCGGCCAGCGCAGTCACATCGGCCAGCAAGCGATCGACTTGTTCCAAAGGCGTCCCGCGCGGATTGAACGAACGCGTATCAACCACACCACCCCCGACGCGCCGCGCGTTACTTTTCCGTGGTCGCTGCAGACGACTGAAGACAAACCCCTCATTTCCCAAACTCCCATCATCGATCCGGACCTCGATTACGAAGGAGACAGCGTACGTGTGTATGTTGTCAGCCCGCCGCCGTGCCTGGATGTGAACAGTGTCGATTGCGGTGGTTTCCTCCATCAGGTGGAAAACGACGATGTCACGCGCGGCCCTCAAATAGTGCCATTCCACCATCTGACGGACCAGAAATCCGCCGAGCTTGCCTTCAACCGTGCGAAGATGCCTACCCGATTGGTCAGGGTAGCCGAGCGGACACCAAATGAGTTAGGTTCAGTTCAGTGTTGCCGTAGTGGAGTTTGCTGAAGATCGGCGCGGTGCTCGCTCAAACTGTGTCCGGTCAAGGCCGCTTCAAACGATAGAATTGGCTCGGAGCGCTGGCACTGTTAGTGGTGACGTATCGGCCTGCGGTGACAACCGGAGCGGGAGTCGTGGTCAGCCAGTCGGCGGCGGGAGCAACATTGGTTGTGTCTTGCAAGGTCCAAAAGCCTTGGTGCAGGGGCCATGAGAGCACAACGTTTGCGCCCTGCCGTTGGATCTCGAGCTGGGGCACGTCGAGATCGTGATAGGCGCGCAGCAGTCCATTCGGATCGCCGACGAGAGTCTCAAAGGGCTGGCCGGGGCCGTGGGCGGAGAATTCAAGTTCGGAGCCGCCGGTTTCCTCATAGTAAACAAGGTTGTATTTGTAGTAGCCCGCGATAGGCGCATGAACCACGACTGCGGTATCGTCTGGGAGTCGCCGGCCGGGAAATTCAGCCACCACCGTGCCGGCGGGACCCATGTGCAAGCGGAAACCTTCGTCGCTGTTGACATTGAGCACCCAGTAGCCTGCCACGAGGAACTGAATGTAACCGGAGGCGTCGATGACGTAGTTATTTTGATCGCCCGTCGTGATGAGGTTGCCGGGGATCAGATGAACGTCGCGGTCATCGAGAAAATGGCCGCCCGGCAGGCCGGAGGCGGAGTCGGCATAATTGATGATGGAGACGCCAATGTCGTAGGCATCGAAGGCGACCCCGGCATTGGTCGCGGCCAGCGCCAGGAGATTTTCCGCGGTAGTGATATTGCTGACGCCGCCAAAGATTGGTGCAGCCTGGCGGAGTTGGACGCGATGCCCCGGAGTCAGCAGGTTCGCGTCAACAGTCGAGGAGACCAGTTCCACCGCTCCGGTGGTGGCAAAGGGCATGTCCATTCCGAAAATAATTCCAGTCGAGTTCGAACCAACTGCACGGTAATGATAGGTTGTGCCCGGAGTCAGGCTGCCAATCGTCGCGCTGAAAGTCACCGTAGACCCACCGCTCCCAATGTCTATAGGAGAGACCGATTGGTCGAAAGCAAGGTTGGTGCTGTATTGAAAGAAAGCGATCGAAGAGAGGCCTCGAGGATTGACCGTCCCATTGAGGGTGGCGCCGAAATGGCTGACGGCCGTTGCCGGCAGCGTGACGACCGCCGGGGCGGCGCCGGTAATGACAAACGTTAAGTCCGAGCCCGTGGTGGTGCCGATCGTGTTCTGCGCCACCGCGCGGAAGTGGTAGGTGCCTGCGGCCAAGCCATTGAGCGTGGCGCTGAACGTGGCGACTCCGCTGGCAGGAATCATATTGGTGAGGCTGAAGTTGCCGTAACTGACGTTGGTGCCGTACTGAAAATAAACAATCGCACTCGCGCCATTACCACTGGCGGAGCCGTTGAGAGTCACGCTGGAACCAACGATGTTATCGGCGGCCAGTGTGGTGACGGTCGGCGGCGGCGCGGCGGCGGTCGTGAACGTCATGTCGCTGCCGTAGTTGGTGCCCGCGCTGCTGCTGGCGCAGAGGCGATAGTGGTAGGTGGTTGACGCCATCAGATTCACCGTGGCGCTGAACGAAACCAGATTGACCCCGCCGCCGATGCTGATCGACGCCGATACCGAGCCGTAGTTCGTCGTGGTGCCGAACTGGAAGAAGACGCTGGTGGGGGTGCCGTTCGGATTGGACTGGCCACGGAGCCGGGCGCCGCTGCTCGTCACGTTGTCGGCAGCGAGCGTCACCGCGGTCGGAGGCGTATTGGGTTGGGCAGACGTGGAAGTCACGCTGTTGGCCGGGTTGGACGTGGCGACTGGCGATTCTGCGGCCCACGTTTGTAACGCGACATCGCTCAAAGCGAGAACTCCAATCAAGACCGGACACCATCGATTTGTCATGATAATAAGTTGTAAGGTAATCTCCCAGGGCGGCTATGCGGCTCTCTCGACAGTCGCGTTGTGATAGGAGCTATGCATCTTTCTAGAAAAGAAGCCGTGGGATGTCGAGCATATTCGTGGTCTCCTTCCGTGGTTACACATCTGATGCAGTTTATCGGGTTCGCCGTTCAGAGGCTTTGGAACGGCGTTCGGGTAAGAGCAACATCGCCACTTGTCGGGTCAAAGTCCATCTGCCGCCTTATCTCCGAGAGGACTTCAGGGGTGCCGCTACATTCCGTCGCGTGCGTGCCAGTGGCCGCGCGCAAGCAGAAAGCCGGCGCTGGAATCTTAATTCCAGCGCCAACGCTATTGAGACTGTTTCCCTGCTGGCAAGGTCGAAAAAGGAACAGGCGCCGGCCACAGCCAGCGCCCGTCCGAAGTCAAACGATCGAAAACATGTCCGGGGGCTAATCCCCATCACCGTCGGCATCATTACTCCTGGTCGTCATCATCACGCTCATCGGCGTCCTACACTCTGCGCCTTCTCGCACAGCCTGCGGCGCCCAGGCGAGGCGTTCGGCGTGCGGGTTGATGGAGTTGTCGCTCAAGGTGCCTCCATTCGCAGCCGGAAGAATCGCTGAGCAGCGCTACTGTTCGGCAGGTTCACCCTCTTCCAAGTGCCCTCGCCTTGTGGTGCGCTGTTGACGGATGACCAGACGGCGAGACGCTCCAGATGGAGCGTGCTCTCCACGACCACTCCCGTCAGCGACGCGGGCCAGGAGATTTCAACCTCGTTCGTCAGCGCGCGAATTCGCAGTTGCGGCAACGGCGTGACGAGCAGTTCGGTCGCAAGCTGGCCCGAGTAAATCGTCAGACCTCCCGCGTTGGTCAGATAGGTCCAGCCGCCGGGCACAAGGTCGCCGGCTTGCACGTCGGAGGGACCGCTGGTCGGCGCAGTCGGGACGAACAGTTCGCCATTGTCCCAGACAAAGGTGCTCGCGGCGAAACCGACGAGGTAGGTGTGATCGGCGCGCAGCGTGACGGGCGTGTTGGTCAGGCAGAAGCGCAGGTAGTAGGCGGGACGCCCTCCCCGCGTGGTCGCGTCGCGCGTCGAAGTGCTGCCGCCGGTTGGGGCGTTGAAGAAGACGGTGGCAACATCGCCGGTCGTTGGCGAGGTGATGAAGGCTGGCAAGCTGCTCCAGATGCCAACGCGAAAATCGAAGTTTGACCAGTCGAAGTGCTGGCCGTTCTCGCCCAACCAAACGACCACGACGCCATAATCCACCGGCACGACATCGAACTCGGGCGTGTAGAAGCTGGCGAGCGTGGCGAAGTCGCCAGCAGCGGGGTCGGTGTCGATGGTAGCGGTGAAGCCAGTGCTGTAATTGGTCCAGCCATGGATGATGCGGGAAAAGTTAACGATGGCCGAACTGTTCGTTTCACTCGCGCGAGCCGAAAAGCTCGTTTGAGTGCAAACGATGAGCACGAGAGCAAGGAGCAGGCGGTTCATGGCAGATTCGTGTGTGAGATTTGAAAAATTGCTTCTCATAAGGCGGTGGCCGGGAGAAAGGTCGAAGGCCGGCCACCGCCCCCGTTTTGTGCCGTGGTTCCTCCGGACGTGAGTCGGCGTCCAGAGGATGTGCGATGCTTGCGAGGTGAATCACGGCTGAGTTCTTTCGCTTAGAGTTCCGCTGAAGGCCGGCGATTGGAGCCGACGGTTGATACGATCCCGCTGTCAATTCTCGAACTGGTCCCGTCACCGTAGAGGAGTCCCTCGCCAGTTCCGTGGCCGGTCATTCCCGCAAAGCGCCCGGTGCCGCCGACGTCTTCCCAGGTTGAGTGAACTGCATAAGGGGGAGGGAGGGGGGCGCCAACTGCGTCGAGCGGCACGATCACTACCCCTTCGGATGTAAAGTCCCACGAGTCACCGTTGGCTTCGGTGAAGGTGCCGGTTACCGTAAAGTGGGTCTGGAACGTGTGGGTTCCCGGGTCATATTGTCCGGGCTCAGCATGGATCTGCTGCAGGCCAGTGTATCGGCCCGACATCGTGCTCACTCCGACTTCCCCAAGGATGATATCCTGCGAACCGTTAGTATGTAGAATACTTGAGATAGTGTAGGCGCTCGATGTCGCTCTGTATGGAACGTTGTCTTTCGCGGATGCCGTCCATGCGATGAGTGAAATGGCGATCGCGGAAAGTGCCGCGGCCCATTTGACGCTGCGCGACACGGATTTGGGATTGTTAGCTTTCATTTGTTTTTGTTTTTTGCTTTTTGGTTTGTCTGACGATCTAACTGCCCAGCAGTCTCGTCACCCTACCCATACGGATTTGCCGCCCGAATCACGTCAGAGTTTCTGAAAAATCCTTTTGACGGGGCTTTTGGACTGCGCCAGTCCCTCCGCCTCCGCGGCGCGCCATAGCGCCGCTTCGGCGCGACGGCGGCTGGTGCTTTGGCCGTGGGCGTGAGATGAGACCAAGCGAAACCTTGCTCCTAGCTCCCCACGCTCCGGGGAAAAGCGGTAGAGGACTCTTTGCATTACCCACAACTTTGCGCGGAATCCCGAAGGGATTGCGTCTTTCAGCCCAGGGTTGCGAGGCACGAGCTACCCTGGGTCTGGGGCCACGGAAGGGTTCAACCCCAACGGGGTTGTGTCCGGCACGCCGCGACAACGACGCAACCCCGTCGGGGTTGAAACCCTTGCCCTGCGGTTTTCCCAGGGTAGCTCGTGCCTCGCAACCCTGGGCTTTGAGCCGGAATCCCGTTGGGATTCCACCCGCGTCGCCTGAAAGTTGTGGGTAATAAAAAGAGAGGCTGCTGCAGTCCAAGACGCTGCACGAGTATTCAGCCGAAGACATGCTTTTACCTGACGTGATTTCCCGGTCTATTACGCATGACAGAGGAACAACGGGCACCACGATGACCGACCTGCAAATTTTCAAAAACGCTCCGCAAGATGCGTCTGCGGAAGAGATGAAGTCCTATCTCGACGGAGCGTGCGGAGGCGACGCGACGCTCCGGTCTCGTGTCGAAGCGCTTTTCCAGGCCGGTGCGAAGGCCGGCGCATTCATGGAGCATCCCGCGATGGATGATGTGCCCAGCGTGCCCGGTAGTTCGTCTGTCCGGGAAGGGCCAGGAACTGAGATTGGCCGTTACAAGCTGTTGCAGGAAATTGGGGCGGGCGGGTTTGGTGTGGTCTATATGGCCGAGCAAAGGGAACCGGTCAAGCGCCGGGTCGCCCTCAAGATCATCAAGATCGGGATGGACACCGAGCAGGTCGTGGCGCGGTTCGAGGCCGAACGGCAGGCGCTGGCCATGATGGATCATCCCAACATTGCCAAGGTGCTGGACGGCGGCGCCACCGACACTGGCCGGCCTTACTTCGTGATGGAACTGGTCAAGGGCGTGCGCATCACCGAGTATTGCGATGACAACCAACTGACCACCAAGGAACGGCTGGAGTTGTTCATTCCCGTCTGCCAGGCCATCCAGCACGCGCACCAAAAAGGGATCGTCCACCGGGACATCAAGCCGTCGAACGTCATGGTCACGCTGCACGATGGCGTGCCGTTGGCGAAGGTGATCGACTTTGGCATTGCCAAAGCCACGCAGGCGGAGTTGACGGAGAAAACCATCTTCACGGAATACGGCCAGTTCATCGGGACGCCGGCCTACATGAGCCCGGAGCAGGCGGAAATGAGCGGGCTGGACATCGACACGCGCTCGGACATCTACAGTCTGGGAGTGTTGTTGTATGAATTACTCGTCGGGCGCCCCCCGCTGGACTCGAAGGCACTCTTGAGCGGCGGCGTGGATGAGATGCGGCGGCGGATCAAGGAGGAGCAACCGGCCAAACCATCCACGCGCCTCCGGACCCTGGAAGGAGCGGAGAAAACGACCGCGGCCCGGCACCGCAAAATCCGGCCGGAACAGTTGAGCAGCGAGTTGCGGGGCGACCTGGACTGGATCGTCCTGAAGGCGCTGGAGAAGGACCGGACCCGGCGTTACGAGACGGCCAGCGGACTGGCCGCTGATCTGAAGCGGCATCTCAACAATGAACCAGTCACGGCCCGGCCGCCCTCAACCACCTACCGCCTCCAGAAGGCTTGGCGGCGAAACAAGCTGGCCTTCACGGCGGGCGCGTCGGTGGTGGTGGCCTTGGTTGTTGGCATCAGCGTGAGCACCTGGCAGGCGGTGCGAGCGACGCGCGCGCAGAACAACGAGACGGCTGAGCGCACCAAAGCCGAGGCGTCGAAGAAGCTGGCCGAGGCCAGCGCCCGTGACGCGACGGCCAGCCTCTACGACTCGTTGCTCGGCCAGGCGCGCGCCACGCGCATCGCGCGACAGGTCGGCTACCGCGAGGAGGTCTTCGCTCTACTCCGCAAGGCCCGCGACCTGGACACACCGGCCAAGCAGCTCGCCGCCCTTCGGCGCGAAGCGGTCGCCAGCGTGGGCGATTTCGTTGGGTTCCGTCCGCGGCCGATTGCGTCCGCGCCCGCCAGCAATTCTTTTGCAGGGATGCAACTGAGTCCCGATGGCCGGCTGCTCGCGTTGCGCGATGTGAGCGGAGGTATCCGGCTTCACGCGCTTCCCTCCGGCAGTGAGGTGGGCCGATGGCAGTTGGAACATCCGGTGAGGGCGTTCGCATTCAACGGCGCGGGCGATCGCCTCATCACGATCGACTGGTCCTGGGCTTCGAACGAGATGGCCCAGCGCCTCGCCGGATCCCGGGTAACCGAGTTCGCGCCCAACCTGGCCGGCAAATGGCAGCAAGCAGCGTCGCGGCCGATGCCCGGCGCATTCACGTGCGTCACCCTCAGCAATTCGGCCTTCGTAGTGGTGGCCGACAGTTGGCCCCTTCGCCAGATGAATCTGGTCGAGGCTGGATCTTGGCGGACGGTTCATTCCCTCGAACGATCCGAGGGTTCCTGGCGACCAATGGTGGGGGCTACGCGGGACGGCCAGAAGCTGGCGCTGATCGGCACCTCCGACGCCGAGACTTCCGAGCCGGCGATCGAGATCTGGGACCTGCCGCGCGCGCAACTCCTCCGCCGGCTTCCGCCTGGCTTCACGACCGATGCCAGCATCGCCTTCAGTGAGGATGGCCGATACCTGTTGAGCCAGGCGATGCAGGGCACGCGAATCTACGACACCACGAACTTCAGCGTGGTGGACGAGTTTTCCGGTTTAGGGGGTTCGGCCAATTCCGGCTCGTTCCTGCCAGGAACGCCGCTGGTGGCGGTGTCCCGACTACAACAACGCCGCTTTCTCATCCGGGATTATCAGAAGGGAGAGACGGTCGCCGCGTTCGAAGAGTCCACCACGTCCATCTCGGCAGCCTTTGCTCCGGGAGGAGAGTTTCTAGTCACTCTCAATGATGCCGGAGCGAACCTCTACCCGTTCGCGGGGGCCGACGAATGCCTGACGCTGGCCGGTCATCGACTCAGCGTGCCGGGGGTCGCCTTCAGTCCCGACGGCACACGGTTGGTCTCCGTGGCCAAAGACCGGAGCGTGGCCATGTGGGATTCAAGCTCTGGCCAGAGAATCTGGGAAGGAGACCGGCTGCTCCCCAGCCCCGGCCAGGCCGTGGCGTTTAGTCCCGATGGCAAGCTGGTCGCCACTGGGGACTGGGACACACCGCTGGTCCAACTTTGGGATGCGGAATCCGGGCGCCAATTGCTGCTGCTCACCAACGCGGCCGTGCCACTGACCTGGGCGCTCCAGTTTGTCCCCGATCCCGTCCGCGGCCTCCTGTTGGTTCGCAGTAGCGGCAACGACCTTGGCTTCTGGCACATCGGAACTACCCGCGCGGTGCAGGACCGCGAGAGCGGAGCGGTTCATTGGATCAGCTCCAGACCGCTGATCGCGTCGGCAGGCCTCGTCGCTGCACCCGATGGAAGGCGCATTGCGTTCCATGCAGCTATCAGGACGTCAAAGCCCTGGGAGCATTGCACGACTCTGCAAGATCCCCTCGGTGAGAAGCCCCCGCTCACGCTCCCGCCCAGCGCGCCGTCCGTGCAGCCGATGTTGTTCACTCCAGACGGACAGTCCGTAGCCGTCCTCACCACCGGGAGCCGGGTCGCGGTGTTTGACGCGGCGACCGGGGAACTGCGCCGAAGCTTCGCTGTCGCCGGTTCGAACACCGAAGGACGGCAACTCGTCTTGAGTTACACGGGCCGATGGCTGGCGATTACTTCCCCGTCGAAGCGCGGGGTGGACATCCATGACTTCGCCACGGGGGAACTGCGATACTCGCTGCCCGACCGCGAAGGCACCGTCTATTGGCTGGCGTGGCACCCCAAGGAACCGCGCCTCGCCATCGCCCGCGACAACGGCGACATCGCCCTCTGGGACCTCGCAAAGATCGACCTTCAACTGACGGAGCTGGGGCTGGGGTTCACGCGGTAAAAGGGCTCGCCCTTGTAACCGGTTTGAGGTTCTCTTGCTGTCGAAAGGGCAACCCGGTTTCGCCAGCCGATGAATCCGAATGAGCGGAGAAATCCGCTGAAAAGTTGACGCGCTGTTCAAAACCAACTCGTAGCAGCCGACGTAAGAAGGCTCTGACTTAACCACGAATGAACGCCAATGAACACGAATCCAAACGCAGCAACCGACGCGACCTGGCCGTTGCCGCCAAGGGCTGAAAGCCCGACCGACAATAGCCCAGGGCAAACGCAGTACCGCCCTGGGGCAACGAATCAAAAACAATTCAAGCCCTGTAGGGGCGACAGAAGCGTGAAGATAAAGACCGTGATGGAGTCATCGCACTAAACCAGTAACAATTCATCCCATGCCGACGAACGAAACATTTCTCAGCCGGGCGATTACCGACGGGCGCGCCGACCTTATTGGGGAAGGTAAACAGCAAAAGATTCGCTATGTGGCCGCCGATTGGACCGAGCGCTTCACTGATCCCGAAGAAGAAGTGCGCGCCGAGTTCTGGGCCGAACTGATCTACCACCACGGTTACGAGCCCGAACGCATCGGCTTTGAAATCACCGTTCCCCGCCGAACCCCTGCGGATCGTGCAGACATTGTCGTCTTCCACGACCGTGAGCACAAACAGCCCTTTGCTGTTATTGAATGCAAACGCGACGGCGTCACTGACGCCGAATTTGGCCAGGCCATCGAACAAGCTTGCGGGAATCGCGCCAGCCTTGGCGCTCCCTACTCCGGCGTTGTCGCCGGACGCACTCGCCGGTGGTTGGAATTCACCGGCAAGATTCCTCCCGGCGAGCGCGAGACCAACATCATCGCCGACCTCCCGCGCGAATATGGCGAGCCGGAAGAATGGCGCTTCCTCAAAGGCGACCAAGACCGCGACATCCGCAAGGTGGACAAGGAGGAACTCATTGCCGCCATCAAGAAATGCCACCAAACGCTTTGGGGCGGTGGCCGCCTCTCGCCGCCCGCTGCGTTCGGCGAACTGTGTAAACTGATCTTCGTCAAGATCAGCGACGAACAATTGCCCCGCAAGAAGGGCGAGCCATACGAATTCCAAATCAAGACGCACGAGCCGCCGCAGAAACTTGGCGCACGTATCCGCGCACTATACGAAAAGCAAAAGATCAAAGACCCGGACGTCTTCACCGAAACCATCAAGATTGACGACCTCACGCTCCGCACCGTCGTCAGCCACATCGAGAGCATCAACCTCAACCAGACTGATCTCGACACCAAGGGCGTCGCCTTCGAGCAGTTTATGGACGGCTTTTTCAAGGGCGACTTCGGCCAATATTTTACACCGCGTGAGATCATTGATTTCTCTGTTGCAATGCTCCGACCCAAGAACGACGACCGTGTGCTCGACCCGTGCTGTGGCTCAGGCGGTTTCCTGCTGCACGCGCTCGACTTCGTGCGTCGGGAGGCTGACGAATTTTATCAGCATGATACTCCGGCTAACTTCAAACACTGGCACGAGTTTGCGCGCACTCGATTATTCGGCATCGAGATCAATGAAGAAATCGCCCGCGTCGCCAAGATGAACATGATCATCCACGACGACGGCCACACCAACGTTATCGGTGCGGATGCCCTCGACCCAATCGCCGACCTCGAAGCCATCAATCCCGGCTTCCGCAAAAACCATTTTGACCTAGTGCTCACCAACCCGCCCTTTGGCAGCATGGTGAAGGAGGAAAACAAACCCGGCCTGCTCGCCTCCTTTGAGTTGAGTCGTTACCTCAGCAAACCCACCACCGGCACAGACCCCGACGATTCCAATCGAACCGACTCTGACATCAAAGCCGGCAGGCGCGCCCTCAAACAACGCACCAGCGTCAAAACCGAAATCCTTTTCATCGAGCGCGTCTGGCAATTCCTCGCGCCCGGCACGGGCCGCGCCGCCATCGTGCTACCCGACGGCATCCTCACCAACGCCTCGCTTCAGGGCGTGCGCGACTGGATTCTGGAGAAGTTCCAGATTCTCGCCGTCGTCAGCCTGCCGCAGACCGCCTTCTCACATTTTGGCGCGGGCGTGAAATCCAGTCTCGTCTTTCTGCGCAAACGTGGGCCGAAGGAAACGCCCGACGACAAGGAAGCCATCTTCATGGCCGCGCCGGAGACGATTGGCTACGACGGCACGGGCCGGAAGTGCGACAACCAGTTGCCCGACGTGGAGCGGCAATTCCGCGAGTTTGAGCGCAACCCGCGACCTTTTTTCGTCTAAGCCCCGCCCGACTGGGCCAGCCGCAATGCTTTGCGGTCCGGCGGGGCAAAATTCACGAACGCGCGGATGCCAGCTATGCAGCGGCGTCCGTGCTGGTGGTGAAGGTTTATGCCGCGCCCAAGTATCCCCTGAAACCTTTGGGTCAACTCGCGACGTTTATCCAATACGGCATTTCCGAACGCGCGACCGAGGAGAAGATTGGCGTGCCGATGTTGCGGATGAACAATCTTCAAGCCGATGGCTGGGATTTGACCGACCTCAAATACATCCAGCTTGGTGAGGAAGACTTGGAGCGCTACCAACTTCACTCCGGCGATTTGCTGTTCAACCGGACAAACTCCAAGGAACTCGTCGGTAAGTGCGAAGTCTTCCGCGAATCGGGCGCTTGGGTGTTTGCTTCCTACCTCATTCGTGTCCGTCTCAACGCGGAAGTCATCCCGGAGTTTGTCTCCACGTTCCTGAACGCGCCCGCTGGTCGCGCGCAGATTGACCGCGTCAGCCGCCACATTGTCGGCATGGCCAACGTGAACGCCGAGGAACTTCGTGAGTTGCAGATTCCGCTGCCGAACCCGGGCGAACAACGCCGGCTCATGGCAGTGGTCGAGAAGGCTCGCGCTGCGCGACAACGTAAGCTGACGGAAGCAGACGCATTGCTGACGAGTCTTGACTCTTGGCTGTTGGAACAATTGGGCCTCGCGCCCACCGCTGCTGTGCCACGTCGTGTCTTCGCCATCCGGCTCAAACAAGTGCGAGGCCGTCGCCTCGACGCACCAGCATACCAGCCATTCTACCAAGCTGGAGTGAGACCGCAGACTCCGATTCGCAAACTTGGAGAGCTTGCCACGGTGGATTCAAACACTGCTGTTCCTCCAGAGAATGACTCTGAACTTGTCCCTTATGTCGGCCTGCCGGAGTGCGACCAAACTGAAATCCGCGAAGTCGTTCTTCGCCCTTATTCCGAAGTCAAAGGCCGGAGCGTGGTGCGTCCCGGCGACATTCTTTTCGCCCGCATTGAGCCGAGCGTGTTCAACCAGAAGTATGTCTTGGCAGAGAACCTCAAGGGCCATGACTACGCCTACACCTCCACGGAGTTCTATGTCGTGCGTGCGAAGTCGGGAGTGGAACAGGCTTACCTTTACGCGATGATGTTCTGCTCATTCGTCTTCGCTCAAGTGAAAGGAAAGACAACTGGCTCATCTGGGCGGCGACGAATTGACTCCGACCTGTTTGCCGAACTTCAGATTCCATTGCCGTCGGAGGCGAAGCAGAAGGCCATCTCTGCCGAAGTCGTTTGGCGTCGCGAAACCGCGCGTCGTTTGCGTAGCGAGGCCGCGAGCGAATGGGCCACCGCCAAAGCGTGGTTCGAGTCGGAACTGTTGGGTCGTCCCGCCACCCCTGAGCGCAACTCGTAACATCCCATGATTTACGAAACGCGCTTCCTCGTTCTCGCCGACGAAAACGCCGTGGCCCTCGACGTGTTGGTTGCCGCGCTCGGCCAAGCCTACGCCGACGTGTTCGACGACCCGCCGGACGACGAAATCCTGCGCGGCATGTTCCGCATGGAATCTGTCACAACCATTCCCAACGCCAAAGCCGGCCACGCGTTGAAACTCCATCGCGTGACGCTCTTCGCGGACACGGCGGAAGACCTCTCGCCCGTCTTCGCCGGTTTCGCGGCAGAACTCGCGAAGGTTGCGGGCGACGATAAAAGCGGCGTCCGGCACACGTTGAAGTTTCAAGACGTGGCGGCCCGCGCCGAGCAAACCAAGTTCTCCGAGGAGATTTACGAAATCGAGATGGCCTTGCGCGAAATTCTATCGTTCATCTTCCTGCACGCCTACACCGACGAGCCGCTCGTTTTCCTGAAACGAACGGCGGTGAAAACAACTCCGAAGGATGAAGCTCCGAGTCCAGAAGTTTTGCAACAACGCCATGAAAACCAGTTGTTTCACATTTTGTTTAACGAGTATGCGCTCTTAAACTTTCCAGCGGAAACCAAGCTTACGAACCTGCTCGAGCTGATTCGCGAGAAGAGTTCTTTTGAGGCCCTGCGTCAGGCCTTAGACCACTTGCCAATTCAGTGCGACGACCATGCTGGATTCATCGCCGGCCTTCAGAAGTTGCTCGATCCAATTGAGCGAGTTCGAAACTGTGTGGCCCATCATCGAGCAATTCCCAAAGGAACATTGGACAACTATCCGCAAGCCCGCGACGATTTGCGTGGTGCAATTTACGAGTTCTGGGAAAAGGTCAAACAGGATTCCGGCGCGTAACCAAATTGCCGAACTTGTATCGTCCTTTCAGGGCTTGGAATTTCTTTTGACGATTAACCCAGGGCGTTGCCCTGGGCTATCATCTGTCGGGCTGTCGGCCCTTTGAACCTTGAAGACCGAGTTGAATTTGTTTCACCAAATTTGGCGAGCCTTGAAAACATTTTGCCCGAATTGAAAACCGTTTTGCCCAACGCCGACTTCGTCATCGAAGGCTACGTTGATCCACCTCCGCGCCGCGCTATGGCGGACAGGCCCGACCGAGCCGCTGCGCGACGAAGGCCCTTTCGGCGACCTCCCGGCTCTTGAGAAGTGCGAACCTTTCGGTCATCGGGCTTCGGCTTTCTTTCGGATCTCGGATTTCGGACTTCGGACTTCAAGCGAATGCACTCGCTCGTAAAAAGTCTCGCCCTTATGACTGATTTGGAGTTTTCTTGCTGTCGAAAGGGCAACCCAGTTTCGCCAGCCGATGAATGAAGTCACCAAAATCCTGCGAGCCGCCGAAAGCGGAGAAGCAGCCGAAAACGTGACGGAGAAACTTCTCCCCCTGGTCTATGACGAATTGCGCCGGCTTGCCGCTCATCAGATGGCGGGACAACGGCCGGGCCAGACCCTTCAAGCCACGGCCTTGGTCCACGAAGCCTATCTTCGGCTCGTGGGCCAGGACGAACCGGGCCGCCAGCACTGGGATGGCCGGGGCCATTTTTTCGCGGCGGCGGCGGAGGCGATGCGGCGGATTCTGATCGACCGCGCTCGCCAAAAGCAAAGCCTCAAGCGGGGTGGCGATCAGGCGCGAACCACGTGGGACGAATCCAAGGTGGGAGACGCCGCGGCGCCTGAAGAGATCCTCGCCGTGGACGAAGCGTTGACGAAACTCAGCCAGGAAGACCCTGACCTGGCGAAAATCGTAAACCTCCGTTACTTCGCCGGCATGACGGTGCCCGAAACCGCCGCGGCCCTCGGCGTCTCGCCCAGCACGGTAGATCGGCAATGGGCCTGCGCCCGCGCATGGTTGTTCCGAGAGGTCACGGAAGGCAACTGCCTGTGAAAGAGTTTTTTGATAATGACTGCTCTCGCCTTCCGTCAACGCCGACTTCGAAGGCTGCGTCGACCCGCCCGAGCCGCTGCGCGACGAAGGCCCGTTCGGCGACCGCACCGGCTATTACACATTGCCCGAGCCGTATCCCGTCTTCCACGTCACTGCCATCGATGGAGCGCGCGAGGGAGTCAAACCCTCGTCTCGGGCCAATGCTATTCCTCTGAGGCGAGGGTTGATTTTCAAACCGTCGACTCTGAGTATAGGCGCTTTCAGGTGAGTGGAGTCGGAATCAGACAACGTGTATGGACTGCCCGGCAATTGCGGGTCGCTAAGTACAAAAAAGAGAGAGCAAAAAAAAGGTGTCAACATCAGCGTGAGCGTTTCCAACTCACCTTGTTGGGTCCACGGAAGGGGAGGGATTCGAACCCCCGTTAGGATTGCTCCTAAGCCTGATTTCGAGTCAGGTGCCTTCAACCACTCAGCCACCCTTCCCGCCTGGGACCTTGAAATCCTAACTGCATTTCTGGCGGGTGCGCAAATCCTAATTGGCGTCAAGGGCCCAAAGAGGGCAGCATCAAGCTTAGCCCGAGGCCGGCGATAACATCCCCGGTTGGCGAAGGGAAGGGGGGTGGAAATGAGGCGTTAGCCGACAAGCCCCAAAGGTGAGATGCGGCGCGCCAAAGAACAACATGTCGAATCCAGCACCGAACACGGAACATTCTCGATTGGTGAATGGCCTTTGCGGTTGACACCAACTCGGGCTGAATCGCATCGTGGAGTAGCGATACAGAGTACTAACGGCATCAGGTTCGACGTATGGAGAATCTACTGGCGAACGACCAGGCCCGACGGGAATTGCTGGAGCTTTTGAAGAAGAAGTCCGTTTTCCACGGGGAGTTCACGCTGGCCTCCGGAGCCAGGAGCAATTACTACTTCGATTGCCGTCTCACTACTTTCGATCCGAAAGGGGCCTGGCTAATCGGGCAATTGATGCATTCGCTGATCCGAAAAGAGGAGGCGGTCCGGAAGCTAAGCGTCGATGCGGTGGGCGGGTTGACCATGGGCGCGGACCCCGTGGCGCTGGCGGTCGCGATGTTTTCCCTTTTTGCCGACGATGCCAAACCATTGCAAACGTTCTCGGTTCGGAAAACGCCCAAGGCGCACGGGCAAACCAAACTGATCGAAGGAAATTTCAAGGAGGGCGACACGGTCGTGGTGCTCGACGATGTGGTGACGCGCGGTGAGTCCACCATCACGGCCATCAACACAGTGTTGAAGGAGGGGGGAAAGATCCCGTTTGTGGCGGTGCTGGTGGATCGGCAGGAAGGCGGGCGCGAGAAGATCGAAGCCATGGGTTACCGGGTCGTTTCACTCTTCCACCGCGGCGAATTGCTTGGGGAGCAAAGCTGAGCCTCTCAGCCGGCCCAAGGTGCATCCATAGCCGCAACGATTCCGTGGATTTGAGGAGCGACGCGTTCTCGCGGAACACATCGTCACGTTCGCAAGCCACAGCGTTTGGTGCCTCGTTGGGCGTTCCGTCCGACCGGCGAAGGCCCGAAAAGAACTGAACTGTTCCGCTTTAGTCTGCCCACCACATCTCGACAGACTGATGGAGGGCTGTCATTTCCACTGCCAAGGTGCGGTTCATGTGGACAGCACGTTGTGGCACCTCTCTAGCTTGAGGCGTCACGCGGTCTGCCTGATAGGCAACAAGCGCATGTTTGAATCTGAGACACAAGACGAACTTTGATGTATGAAAAGCATTTTTAACTTCATCGCGGCGGCTGGATTAACCCTTTTCGGAACAGGCTGCGTTATTCACCATCCGCAGGTTGCCCACCATCCGCCGACACCGGCGCCGAAACCGCCGCCGTCGCACGCGCCGCCCGTCGTGATGGCTCCGGCTCCTGGCCGGCCAGCGCCCGCACCGCCAGCGGCTTCGCGTCCCGCGAAGGAGCCGTGGGTAAATGTGAGCATCACGTCCGGTGAACAGCAGGTGATCCGTGAGTACGTGACGTCCTGTGCTGCCGAGCCCGATCACAAGCATCAGGGCAGAAAAGGGCACAAGGCAAAGTCGCTCCCGCCAGGTTTGGCAAAGAAAGCAGCTCGGGGTGAAAGTCTCCCGCCGGGCTGGCAGAAGAAAGTGGTCAAGGGCGAGATCATGCCCGTGGAAGTTTATCGTGAATGCGATCCCTTGCCTCAGGAAGTCATCGTGAAACTTCCTCCACCGCCGACGGGCACGATTCTCGTGACGATCGAAGGGAAGATCGTCCGCCTGTTGCAAGCCACGCGGGAGATCCTCGACGTCTTTGAGATTCACGGTTAGCGATTAGCAGCAGTGGTGGGTCCGCCTGGGTGCCGACTGCGAGACGGGCTCTCTCAATCGAGCAGGATCAGAATCAAGATGCCTACAACGATGCGGTACCACCCAAAGAGGACAAAGGTGTGGTGCTGCACGTATCGGATCAGCCATTTCACCGCTAGAAACGCCGTCATCGCCGCGGCCAAACCTCCCAACAGCAACATCCACCAATAATGCGGCTCGCCCTTTTCGTAGGCGGAATAGATTTGGAGCGCGCCCGCAGCCAGCAGAGTCGGAATGCCGAGAAGGAACGAGAATTCGGTTGCGGCCCGCCGCTCCAGCCCCAGGGCCAAGGCAATGAGAATGGTGGCGCCAGAGCGCGACAAACCCGGAAAGCCAGCCGCAGCCAGTTGAGCCAAACCGACCGAGATCGCGACCAACCATGTCACTTCCTCCCGGAGCGGCTTATTCGTCAGCCAACTTTCGACGAGCAGGATAAGCACGCCGCCGACGAGCGTGGCCCACGCCACGGCTCCGGGGCGTTCCGGCAGTTTGAAGTTCAGATGTTTGAGAATCAGCCCTCCAACGCAGGTAATGATGAAAGCCAGGAGCAGTTTCAGGATGTAACTTCGCGTTTGGGCTTCACGCCAACGCATGCAGAGTTGTTGCACGCGTGAAGAAAAAACCAGCAGCACAGCCAGCACAGCCCCGCATTGGATGACGGTGTTGAACAGATCGCTGCGGCGTCCCAGCCAACGTTCGGCAATCAGCAAGTGTCCGGTCGAGGAAATGGGCAGGAATTCGGTAATCCCTTCGATCATCCCCAGCAAAATGACAGCGAGCCATTCAGGCACGCGCCGGTTAGACGAAAAATTGCCGGCATTGACAAGTGGAAATTCCTCGGGGCGACCTGCCAAAAGTCAGAGGGACCCGATCGTTTCCAAATTCGCCGTTGACCGCGCGCGCGGCTTTTCCCTAAGCTCACGTTGTTAACTTGGTTCAAACCTAATCCGTACAAAATTATGAATACCGTTGTTCCTCTCATTAGTTCCGGAGTGGCAGGTCCGCTTGGAGTTTTGCACCTGCCTCGTCTTTGGCTCAAAGTCTCGTGCGAACAGCGCGGCAAACTTGCTTCCGGCTATCCCGGAGTTGGCAAAGGCTACGATCAGATGGTGATCGATGCCCTTGGCTTGAAGAAGGAAGCCGTTGTGGACTTCATCAAAAGCAATCGGCCCAGTTACGCGCAGTTCGAGGGGTGGGTGCAAAAGCAACCCGGCGTACAGCTCGACAAAGCCGCGATCGAAAAGCTGAACGGCTCCATCAAGGGCTACATTCACGACGACGGCACGCGCAAAAACATCCTCGGCGCCTGTGGCATTGCCGACGATGCCAACGCCTGCAAGGACGCCGTCAACCTCAATAACCTGGATGACTGGCAGGAATTCTGGCAGGCGGAACTGAAGTAGACTATCGTCTTGCATCCCCAAACCGGCGCGGGCCTGGAGCTCGCGCCGGTTTTTTATTGCGGGCGGCGTGGTTGCATTTTCTCCAGCCTTTCTGCGGGATCGCACCCGCGGCCTGCGGGGCCTGGTAGCCGGCACTTGTCACTTGAAGTACTGAACGCCAGTGGCGAGCTGGAGCCCAACCAGAAAGCTTCTATATCGATTGCCAAAAGTAATTTCCGAAAAGGTGGGGCAAACCTGCCAGTTTGCCGCGGCGCCCGGCAGGGCGTCGCCCACCTTTTCGGAAATTACTTTTGGCAATCACTCTATAATTCCGGTAATTTCACGCTCGACAGCTTCACGAGGCCCTCATTATATGGGAGCATCAACAACAAAGCACGTCTATGAACTCTCTGGAATATCTTTTCCCTCATCGATTGACCCGGCGCGATTTCCTGAAAATGACCGGCACGACCGCGGCCGGTTTGGCTCTGCCTGCGATCGGCCAGGCGCAGGAAGATAAAGGCCCTGTTCGCATCGGCAGCGGAAAGTTCACTTACACATTGGACGAAGCATGGGGAAAATTGCCCGAGGGCATGAAATACGGTTTCGGTTGTGGCATCGAGGTGGACAGTCGCGACCGCATTTACGTCACCACACGATCCGCCAACCCCGCGGTGGCTGTCTTCAACCGCGACGGAAAACTGCTGGAAACGTGGGGCAAGGATTTTGCCGACAAAGTGGGTTACACCGAGCAACAAGTCGTGGATTCCGCTCATTGTATCTACCGCAGCAAGGAAAAGGATGGAGAGTTCCTTTACTTCACCGAGAACGCGGGAAAGAACGGAAAAGATCCCAGCTTCGGTCGGCGCGTTTACAAAACCGATCTCACGGGTAAAATCCTTTACGAGATTGGCAACGTCGCCAAAGAGGGCAGCACCTCACAGAAGTTCGACTGGACCAATCCAACCGACGTGGCCGTTGCCAGCAACGGCGACATTTACATTGTGGACGGTTACGGCAGCCAGCGCGTCAGCCGCTTTGACAAGAGTTTCCACCACATCAAAACCATTGGCGGACGCACACCCAAAGGCGCGACCGGACCGGATGCCGAACATGGCACGTTCAACACGTGCCACGGCGTTTGGATCAACACACTCAAGAAAGGCGCCGCCCCGGAGGTGTACATCGCCGACCGGCATAACGACCGCGTGGAAATCTACGACCTGGAATTGAACTATAAGCGCACGCTCAAGGGTGACGTGCGCAACCCATGCTGCTTCTATCAGCACAAAGAGCATCTCTACATTCCCGATCTCGGCGCACGCGTCACCATTCTCGACGCAGACGATAAGGTGGTTGCGCAACTAGGCGACGGAATGGATGCCGACGGCAAGACCCGCCGCAAAGACGCGGACAAAAACCCCGCCGCGTTTGCTTTCCCACACGCGATGTGTGTCGATTCGCAAGGTGATTTCTACGTGCTGGAATGGGTGCCGTTCGGCCGTCCGCGAAAGTTCAAGCACACGCCCGCCTGAAGCAGTCTCTGCTTTACAACCAAGCGTAACGATGCAATTGGAGCGCGGACGTCTCGTCCGCATGAACCTACAAATGATCAGCCTGGTTACATCCCAGCATTGATTGCCTCAAGCGAACCCCTGTTACCAAACAGTGAGTTGGCTTGGGCGAAAGGATTTGGCGCCCGCGCCCGCTCTTATTCACGGCGAGACGTCCGCGCTCCTTTACTGCTAAGGCGCGTCGAGGGCGAAAAACCGCTGGGGAATACTTGTGTTCACGACATTGGTGATGGCATAATTCCCGCCGCCATCAAACATGTTGGTTGACACCCGCGACCATTGCGCCAGTGGCAGGGCGACGTTGGTCGAGCTCAACACGTAGAACGTGGCGCCAGGCGTTCCATTGGTGCCCCTCATCACGACGTTTGTCCCCATCCGTAAAACGTCCTCAAACACGGGCCGGGGAGCGGCCACCACTACCAGGGTGCCATTGACGCCAAGCTGGCTGGCATCCCACCGCAAACCCGCTCCTGCTGTGGCCGGAACAATGGTGGTAAAGGAACCACTGGCCGTTCCGAAATCGAAGAGGTCAAACACATCGCCTTCCAGCAATGGGTTTCCCGTGACGTTCAAGCGCAGAGTGCCACCGAGCGTCAGGGTGCTAATGCCAATGACCTTATCGTTGAGCAAATCGGCGCCTGAACGGCTCACGTCCATCACATTGGTCCCGGCCAGGCTCAAGGTGTTATTGATTTCGAGTGTTTCCATGGGTGTGGAGGCATTGCCCGGTGCGAGCGTACCGCCCGCCGTGATCGCGACCGGACCGCTGATAGAACCAATCCCCCCGAGGGTTCCGCCATAAACGGTGACAGCGCCGCCCCCCTGGATATTGCCATCGACCAACAAGGTGCCGTTGCTGACGATGGTCGCCCCTGAATACTCGCTGAAAGGACCGGTGAGACGCAACGGGCCAGCGCCAATCTTGACCAATTCACCCGGACCGGAGATTTCCCCGCTCAGCAACAACATTGGGGCGGTGCCAGCGCTGGCGACGTTGAAGATGCCGCGTCCTTCCAACACCATATTCCCCACGTTGGTGCTGGCCCCGTTTTCGTTCCAGAACGTCGCGCCGTCCTGCAGCCGAACGAGTTTGTTCAATGGCGTGCTCAAGTTGAAAAAGTTCAGAGTGGCGCCGGTGAACACGGTGATCGTCCCATTCGCGTCCCCGACCTGAGTGGTGGTGGTCTGAATAGCGAAAGTGCCTTCCCGGATGTCGATGTTGGCCAGCGCAGGATCGATCGTGGTGACCGCCACCAGCGACACCTGGTTGGAGCCCATCTTGGTGATGTTATACGCACTGCCGGCCGGGCTGGTGTTCAAACTGGCCGCGGTGCGGATATCCCACCGACCGGTGCCGCCAAACGTGGTGTCGCCTGCCAGTGTCACGTTGCGCAGCGCGTTTTGCTGCTCGGCGCCCGTGTTGATGATCGCGCCCCGGCCGCCGACGCCGGCGCCCGAGACTGTCACCGCCTCAGCCGTGAGATTGAATCCGTTCACGTCGAGTGTGGCGCCGGAATTGATCGTGGTGCCGGCAGCCGCTGTGCCCAGCGCGGTGACGTTGCCGGCCTTCAAAATGCCGCCATTGACCGTGACGGCGCCGGTGAAATCATTCGCATTGCTCAAGGTCAATGTGCTCGCCCCGTCCTTGACGAGCGTAGCCGGCCCGGTGATCTTGCCGGCGCCGCTGAAGGTGAAGTTGTTTGAGCCCGAATTGACCGTAACGCTCGTCGGTGCAGCCGACACCCCCGTTGTCAGAATCACGCTGGTCACCACTCCGGGAATCGTATCGTCAAACAGCACGCTGTCGCCGGCATAAAACACATCCGGCATGCTGTTGCCCAGGTTGAGCCAATTGGGCGTGGTGCCAAGGTCCCAGACGCTGCTGGAAGTGGATCTCCATTTCAGCGCGCCGCCCGTTCCGCTCAAGGTGACATTGACCTGCCCGGGCGTGACTTGATCCAGCGTGGCCGTAAAGTGCGTCCCGCTAACGACGGAATTGAACGTGCCCAATTGAACCCCGGAAAAATTGATGAGCCGATAAGGAACATCCAGTTGCGGGTAGCCGATGAAATTCACCGCGATGGAGTTGCTGTTCACGTTGTTGAGATCGCCGTTGACTTGAAGCAAGTCATTCACGCCCCCGCCCGGCGTGTTGTTCGTGTTCAGGTCGAACTTGAACGTGGCGCTGTCCGCCAGCGTGACGGTGTCCACCGTGAGCGTGCCGGCAGCGTTCACATCGCCGGGATAAATCAGACCGCCGGCAGCAAGCGGCCCCGTGATTGTGCCCCTGCCTCCGAGCGTGGTGCCGATGCCAGCCGTCAGGCCGCCTCCTCCAGAGAGGGCGCCATTCACCAGCAACGCGCCGTCATTGAGCGCGGTCGGTCCGGTGAACGTGCTGGAGCCGCCCAAAATCAAAGTGCCGCTGCCTTGCTTGGTCAATGAGCCGCTGCCGGAAATGGAGTTGTTCATCGTCAGCGTGCCCGTGCGATTGATGAGCAACGCGGCGTTGTTCGTGACAGGTCCGGTGCCCAGGCTGCCAGCGGCGCCGCCAGTGCCCACGTGCAAGGCGCCTGCTTCAATCGAGATCGGACCGGAGAAAGTGTTGATGCCACTGTTCTCTATGGTCAACACGCTGGAACCACTCTTGGTCAGGCCGCCGATGAAGCCAATTTGCCCACTGCCCGTGAAATGATAATTCAACAGGTCGCTGCTGACGGTGATGCTGCTGGGGCTGCGCGTGCCGACGAGACTCACATTGGTCTGTCCCGTCGCGGTGTCGTCAAACCGAACAAAGTCCCCGTCAACAAAAGTGGTCAACGGTCCGCCGTTGGTGCGCCAGTTGGCGGTGTTGGTGTCCCAATTGGCGCCGGCGCTTCCCGCCCAGGTGACGTTCTTGCCCGGCTGGATGCCCGGGATATAAGGCGTCACGTCGGCATAGGTTTCTCCAATTCGGATTTCATCCATCAAGATCTCCGCGGGCGGCCGGCCGTTAGCGGAGTCAAACCCGCCCGAGAATGGGCGGATGCGATCGAAGGAATGGTCGGCGAACCCAATCACGCTGGCGTTGGCCGTGCTGATGTCCGGCTCGATGTCCAAGGTCGGATTGAGAAACAAGTAGGCGTTGTCACCAACGGTTGTATCTCCGAGATGATCGATCCGCACCACCACCAGGACCAATTGTTGGAAAGGAACTGTGGAGTGCCGAAGCTGGGCCTGGGTGTTTGCCGGCAGGATGGCCCACGCATTGGTAAGCGCGCCGCTGCCATTACCGATGGCAATCCGTTCCGAGGTCCCGTTAAAGAACGCCAGGTTGGCACCGCGGGGATAGGGATTATTTGGAATCGTGTTGGTCGTGATCCCTTGCCGAATTCCCACGAAGCTGAACCAGCTCGTTCCGTTCGTGCGAAGGGTGTTTATGAATCGGCTCGGCTGCGCGGTTTGATTGCCGGTCGTGTTGCCGGCAAAGAACCCTTTGTTGCCCGAGGTGACCAGCATGTTGCCCAAGGCATCCGTATAGGTGAGGCTTCCAGCCAGGACCGTGGAAACACTGCCGGCCCCGCTGCCATTCAACTGATACGGCTCAGTGAAACCCGAACCGCCATTGGCGCCGACCACAGCCGTCCCGTCCGGATAATCGAAGCCTTCATAGGCGATAAGAGCGGCATGGACCGAACCACTGGCCATAATAGCCAGTGCCAGCAGCGACGCATATGAGACTCTCCGGATTGCTCGGAAGATAGACGAGACTTCGGCCAATTTTAATGCACACATAGTTCTCCTGTAGTTTTATTGATGGACAGCCCCATCGTAAACGAAACATTCGCGCGGTCATGTCGGACGTTTGGTGGACAAGCCGCAACCATGGCGTCTCGCGTGATTTGGGGATACCAGGTTCAATGACGGCGCCGAAGGAAAAACAAGTCCCGGCAACGAACGGGAAATAGGGGCATTGCAACGGGCGGTCTTCCAGCTAGAGTGCTTGCGGTTATGGCTCAGCAACTTCTCAGCCTTCTTTTCGTTTTTGCCGCGCTGTCCCTGCGAGCGCAGTCACCGAACGATGCCACATTTTCGCTGTCACCGGGCGACGTTACCGAAGCCACCATTGGCACTTCGGGAGGCGCCAGACTGCACGTGACGCTTACGCCCGAAAAACGTGCCGAGTTCTCGGAGTTCACAGGGCGCAACCTCAACAAGCAGGTCAAGATTGTGGTCGGCGGCAAGTTGCGTTCGGAACCCTTCATCCGGGAGCGGATCGCCGGTCCTTCGATGGAGATTTTTGTCAACTCATCCGAGGACGCGGTTGCCATTGTCAAAACCCTGCTGACATCTAGAATCAGATTCGATCAACTCCACAAGTGGACTGATTCCAGCGGTCAGACTCATTATTCTGAAAAGCCTCCCTCTCAGTCTTCGGATCAGCCTCCTGTCGTTAAGCCTGTCGCCGAGGACAAGAATACCTTTCAAGAGTTGCAAGGTTCCTGGAGTGTGGCCAAAGCGACTATGAATGGCAAAGAGAGCCGCGATGCTTCACTTCTGGAAGGCAACTGGACCTTCAAGGGCAACGAACTTATTTTGCAATCACGCCAAAAGGGCAAAGTCCGGTTCACTCTCAAGATGGAGGCAAAAGCTGAGCCTAAAGCATTTCATCTCACTTCGGTTGAACCGGCCAATGAAGGCTCTGGCTGGATGCTTTTTTCGCGCGAAGGGGAAAGCCTGAAGATCGCGTTCTATGACAATCTCCAAGGCCGTCCCGAGAGCTTCGAACCTCGCGGCCCCCGCTCTGAACCTGAGCTGATCGTTGTCACTCTCTCGCCCAAAAAATGATCCGGGCCTGACTTTCCACGGGCGACACCGTGACGAGTTTCTGTGAGGGACATCGCTTAACGTCTCAAACTGCCGCCCGGCACCAAAGAATTTTCCCAATTTGAATCGCCAAGGTTGCGGAGACCGGCGAGATTCTATGTGGAATGCAAGATGAAGAAACCAGCGCGAGGGAGTCAGCTGCGACTGCGGAGCCGAACTTCAATGCGCCGCTGACAGACATTGCCAATTTTGTTTCCCGCCCCGATTACCCCGATTGCCTTTTAGGCGAACACGTGGACATTGGTGGTTACGCCGGAGTCGTGGTTGCCATCGTAAAGCATTCGATCAAGGTGCGCTCGTCGGAAGGAGTTACTCGCAGCTTCAACAGCTTTGGTTTGCGCCGGATTCACGGGCCGCCACCCTTAATGCCCCTCACCCCGCCAACAGCGCCCGCCGATCATTCTACTACGCGCGACGAACCCGCCAAACCGTCAGCTTCTCCGCGCGAGATCATTGAGAAACCGAATTTCGAACAACCAATCTTAGCCATTGCCGATTTGGTTCACCGCCCCGACTATCCTGAATGCGCCTTCGGTCAGCACGTGGACATTGGGGGATACGTCGGCGTGGTTGTGGAGATCATCAATCAATCGCTCAAGGTGCGTTCGCAGCAAGGCACATCGCGCAACTACAACGCCCTTGTCTTGCGCAACCTCCATGGCCAGCCCCGGAGTTAGTCCGGTGTCCAAACACGGGGCCTGAATTACTATCCGACCATCCCGGCTGCCGGCTGAAGCTCCCCCGCGCTCCGCCCGGAACGCAGCTAACCGGAAGTGAAGCGGAGCCACGCCCTTCAACAACGCGACGCCTCCTGTCGCTTCACGTCCGGTTAGCTACATTCTTCTTTTTTGTTAGATGGCGGCGTCCGTCTCAAAGGTCAATGGCGTAGTCTCCGAAATGCCATAGACGTAAACTAATAGCTTACGGCAAGCATCGGCAATCTCGCGAGCAGAGCCCGTAAAATCGCAATCGAGAAAGCGACTGCCATCGCTTCCTCGCGTTTCACGGAAATCGAGGTGCAATTCTTCCGCGGCCTGCCGGATCTTCGGTTCCAAACTGCGCTGTCTCTCAGTGATCAAAGGAAAATCGATCTGCGCACCATCCGGCGCACCAGTGAGCTGGAGGAAATCCTCGGTACCACGAACGCCAACTATGAGGAACTTTTGGTCTGAAGATCGCATAAGCATCGACACAAAGATTTCGATCTTCGACGCGTCACCCTTGGTCTTGAGCGTGCGTCGCGGCCAGAATGCCCACGCAAGAAAGAGTACAACCGCAACACAGAGGATGATGATTGCAGCTCGGCTCACGCGGCGCGGTATCTACATCTAACGACGGAACTGAGCCACCGCCGCTGGCAGCGCGGTCGCGCCTGCAACCACAGCGTTGCGACTCGAACAACCGTCCGACTGCCCGGCGCAGTGGCTGTTGGCTCCAGTGATCTGGTTAGCCCATGTCGGTGTGCTCCCACTCATACTTACTGGCTCGTGCGATCTGAAAAACATCATGGCCCTCCGCTGCGGCTCGTATCAAGCTCTCCGCAAACTCTGCGTCTGCAACGCAAGCGTCGAAAGCAGGCCGCGATGTGTCGAGCAACTCTACACGAATGCCGCCGCGCTTCTCCGGCGCGAACTGCACGACAAATCTCTCGTCCAGATTGATGCCCATGAACCCGCTCCGCTGGTCGAGACCGCGAAACACCTGCAATGAGGTGTCGAGTGATGCCTGAGTCGGAGCATCGCCCGGAACATCCGGTCTCCCGTTGGAACTGCCGTAGAAAATGTTCACGAGCGCGGAGTGGCCACTGGTTACCAGTGAACATGGTATGTGGCTCCTCTCTTCCGGGCATAAGCCTTAAGTGATGCGGACCCAAAAAAGATGAGTGTGAACACAACAAACAAAATAAGCGCGCCTATCAGCCGACGCCCCAAACTAGCGGTAACGATAAGCATGCAGGCGGGGCCGAGGAAAGCCCCGAGCAAACCGAAATAGTAGCCGATGTCTCCAATGCTCCAGAGAAAAGCCAACCACCGGTTGCGCTTCTTCAGTTCCACATAGTCTGGATAATCAAGAGACATGCAAAGTGGATTAACGACCCCATATAGGTGATCCGAAGTTATTCATGGGCTGCCAGCGAGTGGGCTTGGAGGACTCGCGTCCCAGACGGTGAATAACTTCGCCGCTGCGCTCGCGCCAAACCGTCACAATGCATTCCCATGCCGTCGGCGCGAGTGCTCCGGTCAATGCTATCCTTTTTTCGTTAGGCGGCATGGTCTGCGACCCTCCTGAACCACTCTCTCTGACGGCCAATCGCAATCCAGTAGTGACGGTCGCCCTCGAAGTGGATGTGATAAATCATGCGCTCCTCCATCCAGCCCACGTACACCATGATGGCGACGGAATCCGAATCGGTGCCAATGACCTCGTAAGGCTGTGAATCTCTGTGGCCCTTGAACTCGCTGCGCATCCGGTGCCGAGTGTAGCGAATAGTGAGGTGCCCGAACATGTCGGTGATGAACTTCCGCTGCTTGGCGGTCGTGCCTGGCCGCCAAACCCACTCTTTGAGAGTGCGTCGCCTGTCGGAGCGCCATGTGCCAAGCAGTCTCCTGTCTGTCTTTGTTTTGTGCGCTGGCATTTCACGGTGGAGGTTGCTGCGTGGCCTAGACCGCCCCAACCCATTCCCATGCCCTCGGCGCGCGTGCTCCGGTCAATCCTATCCTTTCTTCGTTAGGCGGCAAGTGGGGCATGGTGTCTCTTCGTTAAGTGCCCAGTTATGGCACCTCGACGACGCGATAGAAGCGCTGAGGTGCGCCGAACGGTATGTGGTCGGCCACGCAGTTAGTGCCACCGTTGCCTGTGACAAGCGCGCCGAGGTCCATCCAACCACCCGGGTTGTGAGCCGAGCGATATTGCACCTGATACGTTCGATTCGTTTCCGAGTCCCAGCAAAGAGTAACCTCAGTCACGTGAAGCTGGATTGTCGGTTGGCGATGGCGCGAGGACACGTCGAGCGTGAAGGTGCCAATGTAATCGTTCCGACCACTCGCTCCCACTTGGTGCGTGCCCACACGATCGCGCGCGAAGACCGCCGGTGCGGCAGAGTAGTAAGCTGTAAGATCAACGGTCTTGTCCAGCAGGGCGCGCGTGGTCCCGGCGGCTGGCGCGTTGGGCGAGGGATAGCTGGTCATGCTGTACGTGCGCGGCGCACTGTTGGCGGTGAATCGCGGGACGGAGTCATTCGTGCGCAAGGGCGCGCTTTCACCGAGATGGCTGGCTCGGTATTGCTGTCGAAGAAGAGATTCACAGCAAAGAAGGACCACGGGCCGTTGTATTCAAAGGACAGCGTGAATTGGTTCTGGCCTTCATCGAGGGTGAGGTTTATGGGCGCGTGCGCCCAGTCGGGGCCGTTGATGAAAGCGGCAGTGAGCCCGTCGGGGTTGCCCGCCGGAAGGCCCGGGCTGAACCAGACTTTATAGAAGTCGCTGTCCAAGCCGCGAGTGTCCCAGACGAAATTGCCGGCGGGATTGCCGGCGGAATCGCAACTGAAGACCATCGCACCAGTCAAGTGGGCAGCGGGCGCATGGCCGACAGCCACAGCCAAGCACATCAGAAGGGAAAGCAGCGACGAAGTTTTCATATCATAAGTGTTTTAGTATGTGTGTTGTGAGAGTGACACTGCCTTAACGGAAAGGTCAGCCACGGGAGCCAGCCGCCGATGATCGGCAACTAGCGACCCACCGACGGCGGCCATGGGGGGTATCGCGTCATGGATGCAATCGACGCCATGGTTAGGCGGCGTTTTCATTCAGTGAGTTCCTCCAGACATGTTCAACGCGACTACACCTCCGACAATGGCCACTAAGCCTGCGACTTTGAGGATGCTGACCGGCTCTCGAAAGTAGAGAACCCCGACAGTCGCTATCAACGCTGTGCCGACGCCGCTCCAGATGGCGTAGGCGACGCTGACATCCACCTTCTTGAGAGTCAAAGTCAGGAAATAAAAGCAGACACCGTAAAACAGCCACATCAGCATGGATGGCGTGGACTTGGTAAACCCCGCCGAAAGTTTCATGCAGGTCGTGCCTGCGACTTCGGCGAGAATAGCGAGAGTAAGATAAAGCCAGTGCATAACGTGGTAGCCGCCTACGAATCAAAGCTGAACCACAGCCGTGCAAATTCAAGTCCAAAGTCGCAGATCAACATTTTGGGTAGTGGCGCAGTTTTTCTTCTCATCAAGCCATTAGGACGGGGCCCTCCTTCCAAATTCGCCAGTGTGATCCGATTTGTTCGGCTCACAGAAAGATCATTATGTTGGCCGACGTATTATAAATCAGTTGCGTGGCTGGGCTGGAACGAAGCGGAGTTGGCAGCGAGAGCCAAAGCTGACGTGCACAAAGTACAATTGGCAATGCAGTTGCGAAGGAAGACGCCTATGACGCGGCAATGGATAGCGCATCGACTGCACATTGGCAGCGCCAGCTACGTCTCACACCTGACTGCAAAGGCAAAGGCAAGGATTGTCGATTGTGAGAACTGACCCCTGCTA
>Ga0137465_1000111_pt1 | contig 68135 bp, 65 predicted proteins | sample EasRivERMGT828_2_FD_104906 | JGI IMG/M metagenome (GOLD analysis project Ga0137465, IMG submission 104906) | Soil microbial communities from meander-bound floodplain in the East River, Colorado, USA - East River MetaG ERMGT828_2 | ecosystem: Environmental > Terrestrial > Soil > Floodplain ... | reverse complement strand
TCCAAGCGCTTTCTGATGTTACGATAACGACACCCATGACGCGCACAATTTTTAGACTTGTTGTGGCCGCCTTTGTAAGCGTGGCGCTGGTTTCAGCCCAGGTCCCCGATTACACGTTAAAGGTGGATGTGCCGTATGTGTCTGTCGATGTGACAGTTCAGGATGCCGGCGGAAACACCATCAATGACCTGTCCGCGGAGTCATTTACGGTGCACGAAAACGGAGTCCGCCAGGAAATCGTGCATTTTCTTCCAGTTGCTACGCCATACAACGTTCTGTTGCTGTTCGATCGCAGTGGAAGCACACAAGGCAAATGGGTACTCATGCAGCGAGCTGTCGCCGGCTTCATCGCGAACCTGCGACCGCAGGACCGGGTGGCGATCGCGACATTCGATTACGAACTCGAAGTGCAATTGCCCTGGACCAACGATCGGCAGAAAGGGCTTCTGGTATTGCCCGAACTCCTCCGTCCAAACCGCGCGGGAGGTACAGAGTTCTATCGATCCGTCGAGCAGGTACTGAAACGCGAATTCCGAAAAACGACGGGAAGACGCGCGCTGGTCGTACTGACGGATGGGCGGGACACGTCGCTGTATCTCGATATCATGAAAAAGAACCGTCTGCTCGATCCGAAGCAGGACCGGCCTTATCAGAACGCGTTGAAAGCGGCGCGGGCTCAAGGCATACCCGTGTATTTCGTCGCGTTCAATACCGACCAGAATTTCGATCCCAATCTTGTCGGCGGCGACGAATTCCGCAGTCTCCGGGTGGTTTTCGGGAATTCGGACAAGCCGGACATGCCGGATCGTTATTTGAGCGGCGTACGCACGAGGATGGAGGAACTGGCGGACGTCAGCGGCGGGCGAGTTCTTTTCCCCGACCGAATCGAAGACATCGTGCCGCTGTATCAGCAGATCGGCGCAGAACTCCGGACGTCGTACACCCTTGGATATGTTTCTTCAAATCCATCTATAGGTGATTCGTTCCGGCGGATTGAGATTCGGGGAAGGCGGGAAGGTTTGCGGCTGACGCAGTCACGTAACGGGTACTACGCAAAACGATAAAGGGAGCCAGGATTGTCCTGGCTCCCGCTCACAGTAAGGTGAGTTCGCAAACGGAGACTAATTCGTTGTGCGAGTCCCCGTCGATCGCAGCACCTTGACTTCAACTCTGCGATTTTGGGAACGGCCCTGAGAGGTCTTGTTATCGGCCACGGGGTTGTCTTCTCCCAAGCCGACAATCGAGATCCGATAAAGCGGAACACTCTTGCTTACGAGATGTCTCTCGACACTTTGAGCGCGGCGCTGGCTCAATCCGACGTTGTATTGCTCGGAACCGCGACTGTCGGTGAATCCCTGTATCTCGATCATGTAGCCGGTCTTCAAACCGTTCACGGTATTCGCGATGCGGTCCAGCGTGGCCTTGTTCGCGTCGTTGAGATTCGACGAATTCACTGTGAATGTGACCGACTGCTTCTCGCTTTCCGCGTACGTGTCATTGATATTGATACTGTTGACCCGGGTCTCCAGGGTATTTATGCGGTTGTTCGCGGTCTGGACACCTTGATTGGCGGTATCCGCCTTTCGGTCGGCAGCCTGGGCAGCTGTGGTCGCCCCGTCTGCCGTTTTTTGCGCTGCAGCGGCTTTCTGGTCGGCAGCTCCTGCGGCTGTAATGCCTTGTTGTGCGCGCCGATCAACTGCGTCAATGCGCTCAGCGTTTTCTTTCGCGGCGTTGGCTGCTTCCTGAATTGACGGCTCGAGTGATTGTGTTTGAAGCCGTACATACTTCCGGCTCGCGCATCCAGACAACGTCAGGATTCCTGTCAGGATGACAAAGCTCAGAACTGAGAATCGTCGAATTGGACTAACCATGAACTTCCCCCTTGTTAAATCTGTGAGCCTAAAGTCAACGTTCGCGACTACTAAACCGATATATTCTATTCAACTTTAGTAGCGCGGATGCAACACTTTCGAGAATCGGTCGTGTTTGGTTCAACCGTCTCGAGTAGCGCCCACCTGTCCAGCATCGTCTCAAAGACGGTCAACGTTGAGCATTCTAATTACCAAGGACTCTCAGCGGGAACCCAAGGATTTCCGGCGGGTGGGATGGCAGGCATGTGCCACAGGATGGCAAAAGCAGGGAAACTTTGGTCGATATCAACAAATTAGGGCAGCCATGACGGCTGCCCAATCAGCGTGTCATATGAAAGCGCGTTAGCGGCCGCGGTTGACAGCTTTCTTCAACTCGGCGCCCGGAACGAACTTCGTAACTTTCTTGGCAGGAATCTTCAGAGGAGCGCCGGTCTGGGGATTGCGGCCGGTTCTCGCCTTGCGCGAACTGACGGAAAACGTTCCGAAGCCAACGAGCGTCACTTTGCTTCCCTTTTTCAGCGTCGACACAACACCATCGAGCGCGGAATTGAGCGCGTTACTCGCCTGCACTTTGGAAATCTTCGCATCCTTCGCGACCTTATCTATCAACTCGCCCTTGTTCATTTGTGCTCCCTCCATCAATCGGTCAAATCGGTGAGATCAGTCAAATCGTTGAAGATTTGTCTTTTCGTTTTCTGCAGGAACGGTGCGGTTTATATCGCACGGTATAGAGAGAGTCAAGCGACTGTTGCAAATTGAAAAAAAGCGGAAACGCACGGCTGACGCGGCATTCAGACAATTGCCCGCGAGAAAACTTGACAAACGATTTGCGTGTTATCCAGGTCGAGACATGGCGCATCGAGTGACATTAATTCCCGGCGACGGCATCGGCCCTGAAGTCTCCGCGGCAGTCGTTCGCATCATTGAAGCCGCACAGGTTCAGCACGTCTGAATTCGCCGATGCAGTTATCGCGCGCCTGTAATGGTCAAAGAATGTGGCGCCCGCCGTCGACGTGGATGACTTCGCCGGTGATGTAGTCGTTCTCGATCAGAAACACCGCGGCATTCACCACATCCTGAGCACTTCCCGCGCGTTTCAAGAGTGTCCGTTCTACAGCCGCTTGCTTCTGCTCTTCCGTGTAGTTTTCTGGAAACAGAACCGGTCCTGGAGCGATCGCGTTCACCTGGATCTGCGGAGCGTATGCTTTGGCGAGACCACGGCTCACAGCCAGCAAAGCGGCTTTCGACACGCTGTAAGGAAGATAGGCAGGCCAGACGATTTCTCCCGCAACGTCCGCGATATTAATGATCTTGCCGGCACCTCTGGAACGCATGAGACGCGCCGATCGCTGCGCCAGGAAAAACGGCGCCTTGGCATTCACGTCCATCTGCGCATCCCAGTGTTCCGGCGTCGCGTCATCAGCCGTGGCGGCCGCAAAAACAGATGCGCTGTTGATCAGAATGTCCAGGCCGCCGAACCGCTCGGTGAGTTCATGAAACATCCTGTCGACGGCTGCCGCATCGGTGAGTTCGGCCTGAAAGATGGCGCCGCGTTCGCCGGCGACCTGCTTTGCCTCGGTTGAACTGGATCTGTAATGGACCGCGATCTGCGCGCCCCTGCGCGCAAGCTCAACCGCGATCTCACGGCCAACCCGTTTTGCCGATCCCGTGATTAATGCTACCTTCCCGTTTATGTCCATAAACAAGGTTGCCATTATAACCGGCGCGAGCAGAGGCATCGGGCGCGCCATTGCCCTTAAGCTCCACGACGAGGGCGTGAGCGTTGCATTGTGCGCGCGTTCTCCCATTCAGGATTTTCCGCAGGAACGGTCCCTCGCAGTGACGATGGACGTTCGTGATCAAGAGAGCGTCGATGCAGGTATCCGCCGCATCGTGGATCGATTCGGAAAAATCGATGTCGTGGTCAACAATGCGGGTATATCGGGCGTGACACCCGTGGATGCTGCCGACACGAGCGCATGGCTCGACATCGTGCAGACAAACGTTGTCGGGACGTATTACGTCACGCGCGCTGCAACTCCGCATTTGCCGAACGGCGGGCGTGTGATCATGATCTCTTCCGTACTTGGCAAGTTCGGCGTACCGGGCTATACGGCTTACTGCACCGCAAAGACCGGCCTCATCGGCTTCACACGTTCCCTGGCGCTGGAGCTCGCGCCGCGCAAGATCACCGTAAATGCGATATGCCCGGGTTGGACCGATACCGAGATGGCGCGCGACGGCATGCGCGACATCGCCGCAGCGGCGGGCATTTCCGTCGAGCAGTTCAGAAAAGAGGCCCTGTCCAGAGTCCCGCTCGGCGAGATGGTCGACCCTTCGGAAGTGGCGGCCCTCGTTGCATTCCTTTGCGCGCCCACGGGCGACAAGATCACGGGGCAGGCTCTCAGCATTTGCGCCGGTTCGACGCAGGCTTAGCGCGAGACGTCCAGCTTCGCGACCGCGTACCACTTGCTGCGGCGGGTTAATAACATCGAAAGGACGCCGACCAGTGTCGTGAACCGATGGCTCTGTGGCGGCCCGCCACGAACAGATCCAAGCCGGCTGCCATCGGATCGAGTAAGGTATCGGTCTGCCGCTTCGCGACTGAAAAAAGTCACGACCTCGCGAAGTTCGAAACCGCATTCCCTGAAAAACTCACTCTCGCGCATATCCGGCACGCCGAAAATCCATGGCTCACCCCACCTGGTCGAGTAGTTATGCTGCGAGAGGTGCGGGAATCGTTGAAGCATTTCGATCATTGCCAGTCCCGCGAAATCCATGACGAGCGAACTTCCGCGGCCCGAATGAAGAGCGATCGTTCGAAGGGTCTCGCGGACAGCGTCCTCCGTCAGATACATGCTTACACCTTCCCAGACGAAGAACGTCCTTGCCGCAGGATCGTAGGCTGCATCGCGCAGAACGTCGCGAAGCACATCTTTTTTAAAATCGGCCTCTGCGAAGCAAACATGAGAGGGAATCGGAATCGAAGCGTCGGCGAGCCGTTGCTTCTTGATCTCCTGCGTGGACCGGTAATCCACTTCGAAGACCCGTTTGCCTTTCAAGAAATCGGCAAAACGGTATGGACGAGTATCGAAGCCTGCACCCAGGATCACCACCTGTGTGGCGCCCTCTTGCAACGCACTTCGGAAATGCTCGTCGATAAAACGAGTGCGTATAAGCACGAGGTTCGACATGCCCGCGACTTCAGGGTTTTGCCGGCTTTTGAGATAGTCCTCGCGAATGGCATGCGAAATGGGATGCTCGCGAATCGATTGAAGATCGGCGTCGCTGATCAACCGACCGGCCAGGAAATCCGGATTTCGCACTGCCGGATCCGCGTCCCGGGCGCCGAACGCCCGGAGCGCAGCCACGAGAATCGACGTGCGTGACGGCTGGCCAGGCTCCATTTAACTCCCGACTTCGGGTCCCGTCGTCCCCTCGTACTCGTACACGCCTCTGCCGCTTTTCTTTCCGAGACGGCCGGCTTTGACATACTTCACGAGCAAAGGGCACGGGCGGTATTTCTCGCCGAGTGTCTGATGAAGAAAGTCGAGAATGCTCAGACGAGTGTCGAGCCCGACGAGATCGATCATTTCGAACGGGCCCATGGGATGGTTGAGTCCAAGCTTCAGCGCCTTGTCGATGTCGCGCGCAGTCGCGATGCCTTCCTGCAACATATAGAACGCTTCATTACCGATAAGCGCGTTGATGCGTGAGGTCACGAAGCCCGGCGACTCCTTCACTTCCACCGTCTCTTTCCCCATCCGTTTGGAAACCGACTCGGCAACGCGAAATGTCTCGTCGCTGGTCTCCAGACCTCGAACGATTTCGACGAGCTTCATTTTATGAACCGGATTAAAAAAGTGCATTCCGATGAATTGACGCGCGCGCTTCGTGGCGCCCGCCATTTCGGTAATGCTCAATGCAGAGGTATTCGAGGCGAAGACAACATGGTCCGCGCAAAACTTGTCCAGGGTGGCAAACAGATGCAGCTTCACATCGATCTTTTCCGGAACAGCTTCGATGATGAGGTCCGCCTTGCCGGCCGCACGTTCCAGATTCGTGTCGAGAGCGATCCGAGACAGTATCTCTTCCATCTCGTTCTTCGCCACCTTGCCGAGCTCCACTCCCTTTTCCAGATCGCGGCGAATATGACTCAAAGTCTTCTGGAGAAGGTCGGCCGACACATCATTGAGGACCGTCGAGTAGCCGCCCGTTGCGGCGACGTGCGCAATGCCGCGGCCCATGATGCCGGCTCCGATTACGGCGATCGTTTGCGCATCCTTTTTATTCGACATGCGGGAAGGATAGACTACCGCATTAATGAAAGCAGTCGTTTTCCGCCGGCATGGCGGGCCCGAAGTTCTCGAGTACGCGGATGCCCCGACACCGGAGCCGTACCGCGGCGAAGTGCTCATCAATGTCAAGGCGACGTCCATTAACCACATCGACATCTTTCTTCGGCGCGGCATGCCGGGTATCAAGGTCCCGTTCCCGAAGATCGCCGGCTGTGACGCCGCGGGCATTATTCACGCGATTGGTCCCGATGTTTCCGGTCTGCAGGTCGGGCAGCGCGTGACCATCAATCCGGGCATCAGTTGCGGGCATTGTGAATTCTGCGCGGCGGGATTCGGGAGCCAGTGCGTTTCGTACGAGATGATCGGCGAGAGCCGGGACGGCGCTTACGCAGAATTCATCAGTGTTCCCGCCCACATCGTCTTGCCGATTCCGGACTCAATCCCGTTCGCAGAAGCCGCTGCGGCCCCCCTGGTCTTCCTGACAGCGTGGAGCATGATGGTCGGCAAGGGCAAAATTCGGCCAGGCGAGGACGTGCTGATCCTCGGTGCGGGCGGGGGCGTGGGCACGGCCGCAATTCAGATTGCGAAGCTGGTTGGATGCCGCGTATTCGCGACGGCGAGCAGCGATGAAAAGCTGCAGCGTGCAAAGGAGCTTGGCGCGGATTTCCTGATCGACTACACCAAAGAGGAATTCGACAGGAAAATCCGCGAACTCACCGGAAAGCGTGGCGTTGATGTGGTCATCGACTACATCGGTGCCGACACATGGGTCCGCAGTCTGCGATCCGCGCGGCGCGGCGGGCGAGTCCTCACGTGCGGCGCCACTACCGGCTTTGCGCCTCAAACAGATCTGCGGCAGATTTTCTTCAGGCAGGTTCAGGTGATCGGATCCACGATGGGAAGCCACCGTGAGTTTCTGGACGTCATGAAGTGCATCTTCCGCGGACAGTTGAAACCTGTCATCGATCGAGTGCTGCCGCTGACGGAGGCGCGGAAGGGGCACGAGCTCATCGAGCAGCGCGCCGTGTTCGGCAAAATCGTCCTTACACCGAGTTGATCCGCTCAGGATGCGAGTAGATATTCATGGAACGGCCGCGGAGGAATCCGATGGCCGTCATACCGAATTCATTCGCTAATTCGATCGCCAGGCTCGAGGCTGCCGAGATCGAGGCGACGATGGGTATCCCCGCCACGACCGATTTCTGTGCGATCTCGAAACCGAGGCGGCCGCTGACCATTAGGATTGTTTCCGAAAGCGGCAAACCGCCGCTGAGCGACGCGCCGAGAACTTTGTCGACAGCGTTATGCCGGCCGATATCCTCGCGAAGGACGAGCAGACTTCCCTTCGCGTCAAACAAACCCACGGCGTGAATCCCGCCGGTACGATCGAAATTCGCTTGCGCCTGACGCAGCCGCGACGGAAGCGTGAACAGCAATTCGCCGGGTACGGCGAGCGAACTCGTGACAGGACGGCATTCCTGATGAATGGCTTCGAGTGTTGCTTTGCCGCATAGACCGCAACTGGAATTCGACCAGAGGCGCCGCGACGACTCCAGCTTGCGCTTCGAATCGACCAGCACCACGTTCACGATGTTCTTCAGCTCCGGTTGTTCTTCGTCGGCACAGTAGGCAATGGTTCCGATTTCGTCGCGCGAATGAATGATTCCCTCAGTCCAGAGGAGGCCGACCGCCAGATCAAAGTCGTCGCCCGGCGTTCTCATCGTCACCGTCACACTTTCGCCATTGACACGAATCTCCAGCGGTTCTTCGATCACGACATCGTCATCAACCTGCTGCGGCCGCGTCTCATCGACCTTCACAACGGGCACACGTCTCGAATCACGCATTGACGTGGATTATACGTGAGCTTCATGGGTTAACATTGACGGCCGGACCATCATCAAGGAGATGCAATGTCAAAGGCGAAGAGTGACGAGCTCAAGGTCGGACAAAAGGCGCCCGATTTTACTGTTCTCAACGACAAAGGCGAGAAGGTGAAGCTTTCCGACCTGAAAGGGAAAAAAGTGGTTCTTTATTTTTATCCGAAAGACGACACGCCGGGTTGCACGACCGAGGCATGCGCCTTTCGCGACGGCATCGACGAGATCAAAAAGAAGGGCGCGACGGTCATCGGCGTCAGCACCGACTCGGTCGAGTCCCATCAGAAATTCAAAAAGAAGTTCGATTTGAATTTCCCGCTGCTGGCCGACACCGATAAAAAAATCGTCGAAGCCTACGGGACATGGAAAGAGAAGTCGATGTACGGGCGCAAATACATGGGCATCGAGCGGACCACGTTCCTCATCGACGCACAGGGCAAGATCTCACACATCTTTCCCAAGGTGAAAGTGAGTGAGCACTATGACGAGGTGCTTGAAGCTCTGAACAGCTAACGATTCTTCCAGGACGGGGGACGTTTCTCCAGAAACGCATTCATGCCTTCCACCATGTCCTCCGTCCGCGTCAAATTCCTCACGTACAGTTCGTGCGCGCGCTCGAGCGCTTTTTCGAAGTGGCGTCCTGCGCCTTCGCGAAGCGCGCGTTTGGTCAAACCGAGAACGGTGGAGCTTTTCGTGAGGAGCTTGTCGACGTAGCTATCGACCGTCTCCGAAAGGCTGTCGCGAGGCACGACCCTGTTGATGATGCCGAGCCGCGCCGCCTCTTTCGCCGGCACCGGTTCGCCGAGCAGCACCATCTCCGAAGCCTTGTGAAAGCCGATTGCATCCGGCAGATAGGCGACGGCAACCGGCGGATAACAACCAAGCGAGATTTCGGGTTGCCCGATCTGCGTGTCGTCGGCGGCAATGATGAGATCGCACATCATCGCAAGTTCGGCGCCGCCACCCAGCGTATGACCATGTATCGCGGCAATGCTCACGCAATCGGACTTTCGGATACGCAGGATCATGCGATGAAAATTCTCGAGCATCGTCTCGATTTTGCCTGGTGCATGATCAGCGACATCGACACCTGCCGAGAATGCCTGATCGCCTTTTCCGGAAATGACCGCCACTTGTGCCTTGAGGTCCTCGACCTCCGACCATGCGGCATTCAATTCGTCGAGCATCTCGAGATTGATGATGTTCAGGGGTGGACGACTAAGGACGATGCTGGCAACACGCGGACCGGGATGGAACTGAATCGTCGAGAATCTCATGGCCTATCGGCGCTGGCCGGGCGGTTGCTGTTGTTGCGGCTGCTGAGGACCGCCGAAGCCGAAGGGACTCTGGATCGGAGGTTGTTGTTGGCCGCCGAGAGGCCCGAACGCGGAGTTCGACGGTGCTCCTCCGAATGGGCTTGCCGGCGGCGCATTCTGAAATGGGTTGTTTTGCTGTCCGCCACCTTGATTGAACGGAGAGTTCTGCTGCTGCCCGGGTTGCTGTTGGCCCGGCTGTCCTGGTTGCCCCGGCTGGCCCGGCAGCCCGGGCTGACCGCCGCGTCCTGGCTGGCCCTGCTGGCCAAGAATCGCTATGAACTCCCACTCATCATATTTCTGCCGCGTGTTGTACACCTTGAGGGATTCCTTTTCGTTGTTTGACGCAACGCCAATGATTCCACCCGCGGCAAAAGTCGGACCGCCGGCATTTCCACCGCCGACATTACCACCGCCGACATTTCCACCGCCCCCTCCGAAACCGCGTTGCGGTTGCTGCCCCTGTTGCGGCTGGGTCTGCTGGGTCTGTTGGTTCTGCTGGTTCTGCTGGCCGGTAGCTGGAAAACCGGGTTGTTGCTGCTGACCTCCGACGGATGGAAATCCCCGCTGCTGCGACTGCTGGGTCTGTCGGCCCTGTTGCTGCTGCGGGTTTTGTTGCTGCTGCGGAGGCTGGCCGAACGTCTGAGTATTCCCGAACAGCGGCTGCGTGTTCATGTTCTGCATGAACACTTTCGAACCATTGAGACTGCCGTCGGGATTGACTGTGATGACCCGAAACTCCTTGTCCGTTGTCGGGTCCTTGTAAGGCTTGCGGAGAAACCTCAGACCGTTCGTGGAAATGAGCTGGTCGATCGTGGACGGATAGACGCCAAATCGTCGCTGATACTTCTGGATTGCGCGCACATACTCTTCACCGCGAAAGATCAGTTCTTCTTCCATCTCCCGCTTTGCCTGCATCTGATATGCGGGAACGACGGCAGCGATGAAGATCGACGCGGCGGAAAGGAAGAAGATCAGAGCGGCGAGAGAGAAGCCGGCATCTCCACGGTGAGCGCGCATGTTATTTCAACACCTGTAGCGTCTGCCGGCGGCTGTGTTCAAGATCCTCGACCTCCACAGTTTTCTCGGTAATGCTCACGATCCGGTAGCGCCCCATCAAAACCTCGCCTGTCGTGACATTGTAGTGGCGCGAATCGTCACCTACAACCGCGGTGAAACCGGCATTCGGTGTTGTGGTCCTGAAGAAGCCGAAATACTTCAAATTGATCGGCGGCGGCGTTATCACCGACGGCCCCGACTTCACTGACGGCTGCGGAGGCATGGATGGCGGAGTGGAGACAATACCCTGTGAAGGCCCGCCTCGCGGCAGAGGAGGCGGCGGAGGTGGGGGCGCCTGCCGGTATTGAAACAGGTTTCTCTTCCCGACCTCCGGATCTTCACCCTCCGTGCCGACGCGTTCCAGGAGGATGTGCGCATCATTCGGAGCAGGAGGCCTTTCCGATGTCTTCGTCTGTTCCGGCGCCTGAACCGTCGCCGTGATCGGCGGATTGTACATGCGATATCCCAGCACGATGGTCAACGCAAGAACACCGAGCAGAACGGCCAGAACGCTGAGTTTTTGCTTGTCCTGCTTGCTCATTGATAAAAGAACGTCTCGAGATTCAGGTTCATCGATACGTCCGGCACGCCGGTAGCCGCGCCTCCACGGAGATCAATCGAATCGATGATGAAAAACGCGTCGGCGGTTTCGATTTCCTTCACGAGATCGACCACCGTCGAATAAAGCCCGATGACCGGTAACCTTATTTTAACGGAATACAACCCGTATTGCGGACTCTCGGCGATGCTGTAGTCCTTGCGGGTATTCCTTACGCCGGAAGTCTGAGTCATCGAGTTCAGCACCATCACGACTTCAGACCAGCCCGAACTCATCGGAATGAAATGTTGCGTCACAAGCCGCTGCCGATCCTGCGCCGACGTGTCGAGCTGGGCACTGAGTTTTTCGAGCCGCTCGATCTTGCGGCTCCGGGCGTGGACTTCTGCACGCGACTTCTGGATGGAGTCCTGCAGTTGGAAGTATTCGGACCGTACCGGTCGATAGAGGATGAAAAAGAACAGCAGATTGACTGCGGCGATCACGACCAGGATGCCCCCGAACAGACTCTGCTGACGCCGGCGTGGATACTTCTTCATCGGACATCCCTTTCCGGGTGGTAGTCCGCCGTCAGCCTCATATCGACGTCTGTCGAAACCGTCGGATTCGTCTTCTCTTCGACCTGGATATCCAGGTGCTCGAATAGAGGCGACTGTTCCACACGTTTGATGAAGCCTGTGAGATCCGCGATGCTTCGAGAGCGAACGCCGAGGCTCAGCGATACCGTTCCGTTCGCGCCGACACTCGGCGTGAGATTCGTCAGATGAACGTTCTCCGGAACCATTTCCTCGAGGATGCCGATGAGCTTGGTCCAGGACAGATCTTTTCGGAGGATCAGGTGGTTCAGGTATCCGATCTCGTTTAGCTTTGCCGCGGACTCCGGCGTGTTGATCCGTGCTTCCAGTTCCGCGACGCTCCTGCCGAGCGCTTCCGCTTCGACGCGGTTCTCCTGTTCTTCCGAACGAATCGACCGCGCCATCTCCGAATAACGCACGAAGCCCACGGCTTGCCAGATCGACACAACAGCCAACACGGCCAGGACTAATGCGAGCGCGATATTGATCAGCCGGTACGCAGGAAAAGGTTGCGTGGATAGATTTAGATCGAATGCAGCCATCACTACACCACTGCCTCGGCCCTCAGGTGTACTGCACCGAGAGCGGGCTTATAAATATCGTCGACACTTTTCGGTTCCACTCGCTGCGCGGCAAGCCCGACTTTCTCCTGGATCTCCTCGAGCGGCCCGCGCAGGTCGTCCGCATATCCGCAGACGTACAACCGCTCCAGAGCCTTTCCCTCGAGTTTGTCCTGGTAATACAGAATCGTTGGAAAAACCGCGTCGTACAGGGACATGTCGGTCACACGCCGGTAAAACTGCATGCGCCGGTTCTGAAATATGGTTGTCGTCACACAATCCGGCGCGACCTTGAGGAACAACGCATCGCCGGCGGGCGGTGTGAGAAGGTTCAGGGCAGCCAGAGTCGACGGGAGAACAACCCCTGCATGGATCTCGAGTTTATCGAACAGCGTCTCGTATTCCTGAACGATCGACCTCGGCGACAACGCCACGAGCATATCCACGCCTGAACCGCTTCGATGCGGTCCCAGAATGCGGTACGCGACTTGAGCAGTATCGACATCAAACGGAATCGACTTTTTCAGCTTCCATCGAATGAACGTGCGCTGCTCCTGCGGATCTCTCGACGGCTTCTCCGCCGTCAGGAATGCGATCCGGGCTGTGTCGTCCGGCACAACGACAGCGATTTCCGATCCTCGAAAAGCTGTATTCGACAACAGTTGCCGGACAACCTGGCGCGTGCCGTCCTGGTCCTGGGCCGTGGGCAGGTCGGCGGTCGCCTTGTCGGCGATCTTGTTACGTCCCGAATTCACGCCGGCCACAATCACGTGCTTCTGCGTCAACTCGCACGCCCACAATGGCGCCTGCGCTTTGAAGAATTCAGTGATGTTTTCGACGAGACCTTTACTCAATGAACGTGACCTTATTGATTTCTTTCAGCGTGGTAATACCCGCAAAGACTTTCGAGAGGGCATGCTCGCGCAGGAACGCCATGCCTTCCTCGTGTGCAGCGCGTTTGATTTCCGACGTGGGTTTTTTCTCGATGATCATTTCCCGAATGCGATCGGAGAGATCGAGCAATTCGTGAATCGCCGTGCGGCCGCGGAAACCGGTACCGTTGCACTCCAGGCAACCCTCGCCCTCATAGAACTCGAAATCCCTGTACTGGTCGAGATTCAGGCCGGATTCGCGGATCAGCTGTTCCGGATGGCGAATCGGGATTCGACAGTTGGTGCAGATCATACGCACCAGGCGCTGCGCAAGGATGCAATTCAGCGCCGAAACGAAGTTATAGGGATCGACACCCATGTTGAGGAAACGGCCGAGGACGTCCACCACGTTGTTTGCGTGAACGGTCGTGAACACCAGATGGCCGGTCAACGCGGATTGGATCGCGATCTGCGCGGTCTCGACATCGCGGATTTCACCGACCATGATCTTGTCCGGATCGTGACGGAGGATCGACCGCAGACCGCGCGCGAACGTGAGTCCTTTCTTTTCATTGACGGGGATCTGCGTAATGCCGCGTATCTGGTATTCGACGGGATCCTCGATCGTAAGGATTTTGTCCTCTTCGTTTCGGATTTCCATCAGCGCGGCGTACAGTGTCGTTGTCTTGCCGCTTCCGGTGGGACCCGTCACGAGCACCATTCCATACGGCTCGCTGATGTAACGCCGGAACTTCTTCAGATCGCTTTCGGCAAATCCGACGACCTCAAGATTCAACGTCCGGAATTTCTCGCTCAGCGATTCCTTGTCGAGAATACGAACGACGGCGTCCTCACCATGAATGGACGGCATGATCGAAACACGGAAGTCGATCGAGCGGCCTTTGTATCGCGTCTTGAATCGGCCGTCCTGAGGCACGCGCCGTTCGGAGATATCGAGCTCCGACATGACCTTGATGCGCGAAATGATCGTCGAATGGTGTTCTTTGGCGATCGGCGCCATGGCTTCGTTGAGTGATCCGTCGATGCGATATTTCACGCCGACTTCGCTGTCGCGAGTCTCGATATGAATATCGCTGGCTCGCCGTTCGAGCGCCGTGAAGATGATCGTATCGACCAGACGGATGATCGGACTCGATTCTTCCTGCGTGATCTTTTCGATCGTGATCGTCTCTTCGCCGGTTTCGTCTTCGCGGATCAGGTCCAGCTTGAAGCCTTCCGTCGCGTCATCCAGCATGCGCTGCGACGATTCGGACTTTTTCAGCAGGTCCTGGATTTCGTTCAGCGGCGCGACCTTGATGATGAGCGGCCGGGCAAGCAGCGCGGCGACTTCGTCGATCACCACAAGATCGCTAGGATCGGCCATCGCGACGACGAGCGCATTCCCTTCGACTCGAAGCGGAACGAAGTTATAGCGGAACATCAGATCGACCTGAATGGACCGGAACAGCTCGAGGTCGAGGTGGGCGCCTTTCAATTCGACGAACTCGTATCGATATCGCTGGGCGAGCTGCCGCGCGGTTTCGCGGTCCCGTTCCTTGTTTTCGATGACTTCCTTCATTGCTGAACCGAGGTTCCCAGACTGAATATCGGCATATACAGCGAAATCAATACGGCCGCGATAAACGCGGCAACGCACAACAGGATTACCGGCTCCACCCAGCCGAGCAGGGCCGTCGACCGAAGATTGACATCCTCGTCATAAAAATCCGCGACATGGTTCAACATGTCGGGCAACGAGCCGGTCTGTTCGCCGACCCGGATCATTTCCAACGCGAGTTCGGGGAAATGCCCCGTTTTCTCAAGACTGTCGGAAAGGGTCTTCCCTTCCCGAACCTGCCCGATTGCGCCGCGTATCGAACTGGCAATGACCCGATTCCCGGAAGCCTCGCGCGCGACTTCCAAAGCGGCGACCAGGGGGATACCGCCCTGCAGCAAGGTCGCAAGCGTCCGCGATAGCTGGGACATCGAAAACATCGTCCACAGGTTGCCGATAATCGGCATCTTGAGCTTCAACTCGTCGAGCCAATTCAGGCCGCGGTGGCTTCCCGTCCAGAGCTTCAGGATCACGATGGCGCCTACCAGTATCGGCACGATCAGAACCAAATGACCGCGAATGGCATCCGACGTTGCAATCAGAAAGCGCGTCGTGACCGGCAGCGGCGTGTTCAAATCTGCATACAACTCGCCAAACTTCGGGATGACGAAGGTCAGGATGACCGCAATCATCACAATAGCTAAGACAACCAGGAAGGTCGGATAGATCAATGAATTAAGGAATCTTTTGCGGACCGAAAGGATCGTTTTTTCGTACTGTACGAACCGGTTGATGACCTCGACCAGATTGCCGCTGCGCTCTCCCGCAAATACCGACGCCGTATAAACGGTCGGAAAGATCCCCTGCGCCCGGATAGCTTCCGACAATAAAGCGCCGGAGAAAACGCGTTCTCGAACATCCCTGATGTGCTGGCGCAGCAATGGGTTAGAGATGCGGTCCTTCAGCAGGTCCAGGGCCTTCAGGATCGGCAGCCCGGCGCGGATCAGTGCAACGAACTGCTGATTAAAGAGAATGAAGTCGTCCCTCTTGATCGTCTGCTGACGTTTTTGCGGCCGGAGTGAAAGGGCCCGGCGCGACCGGATCGCAATGGGCAAAAACCCTTGCTCCTGAAGGCGATGGCGCACTTCGTCGGTATTCTGTCCGACAAGGACAACCTTCACCACCTCGCCAGTCGGTTTGGCGTACTTGACTCTGAATTCCATCGGTTAACTTATTGACCCAGTCCCTCGACGACCTGAACGCCGGCCGGTACCTTGAACTCGAACAGAGAAGCTTTAAGGCCCGTGTTGATTTGGATGTTGGAGAAGATAAACTCCTCTCGCCTCTCGTCGATGTGTTCCATTATCAGCCGTCGAATCTGATAGTTCTGGGGATCAACCTCCATAATCAGTTCCTTCAGATCGCTCTTTCGCTTCGGAGTCATCCGAACGACTTTGGTTCCGGGCAGGTACGGTTTTGTGTTCAGAAGCGTGAACTCCTTGAATTCATTCGACAGATTCGACCGGCCCAGAAGAAACATCAGCGGAATCCGGTCATCGAACGTTTCCTTTACTGCTTCCTTGTTTACCTGCTTGTCGGCCGGCACGTACAAGTACACGGTTTTGCCGTTCGATATGAAGAACTGCTCCTCCGGAGTCTTATACTCCCAGCGCGCCATCTTCGACCGTTTCAGGTATAGATGACCCGCGGCCGCCTGCTTTCGGTTCAATACACCATGAGAAATTTGGTGAAAATCCGCGCGGAAGTCATTCATCCGGGCGAAGGATCGCTCCACACCCTTGACGATATTCACCAGCTCCGAGGAACCCTGGGACTGAAATAGAAACAGGATGGTTATCAGTTGATGCATCTTTCGAGGTTAAGCCAAGAGCACCTGTACCGGCAATGGGGGGCGTAGGGGGCCGCCCCCATGATGTCCCCTCAATTCAGGAGGGCGGCACGGCGATAAGCCTCCCGGGCCTCGTCGTGGCGGCCGGTTTTTTCCAGAGTGCGCCCCCAGTCTGCGAGCATTTTTGGATGGGGGAACTGCGTGTTGTCGATAGCCTTTCGATATGAGGCTTCGGCTTCCTGAAGGCGGTCCTCAGTTTCGAGACAGCGCCCGATCAGCCATCGCGCGAATGGATCGGACGATTGAATTGTCAGCGCCTCCTCGAGAACCGGCCCGGCTCGGCCGCAACCCCGATCCATCTGCATCAGCGCCTGACCCAATCCAACCAGCAGTGGCGCACTACGCTTGATCGCGAGACCGGCTTCGAACTGCGTCTTCGCGACTTCCAGGAGCCCCGCTTCGGTAAGAGCGACACCATATCCCTGGCGGCCGCGGACGTTGTCCGGCAGGATCCGGACCATGTTGCCGTAATAAGTGAGATCGTTGCGCCAGAGATAGTTATGCGCAATGCACAGCATTGCCGCGGTCGCGATCACGCCTCCGGCGAGAAGCCTGCGTACCGGTACGCTCGGAACCCTTGCCCAGAACAATCCGGCGATCAGGCAAATGGCAAGCGACGGAAGATAGAGAGCGCGCTCCGACATGATAATCGCCGTCGGTATGATCCAGTTGGACGTTGGAAACATCGTGACGTAGAAAAAGAGAATCGCGAATGCGACGATCGGCTGCGTCCGTATCAGGCCAACAGCGACTACGATCGTCAAGACAATGAGCGCCAGTCCCAACCACGCGCCCCCGTCCTGTGGCGTTGCGACCGGGATCGAATTGAAATCGTAATCCCCCGTCACATTGACTGGGGCCAGCAAGAGCTGGAAGTACTTGAGAAAAACTCTGCCCGAGGTCAGAACGCGTTGAGCGGACGTCAGAGTTCCCTCGAGATATTGCGCCGGCTGCGGCACGCCGAGCCCGCCGAGAACCCATATTCGAACACCCAGATAAAGAATCGCAGCAGAACAAACCGGTGCGAGTGCGACGAAGGTTTCTCGAATTCTTTGTCTGCCCCTGCCGGCGATCAATGCATCCAGAAGAAGCACGCCGGGAAGCGCAATCGCGTTCTCTTTACTGAAGAGGGCCAACAAAAACACGACCGCGCACCAAACGGTCCTTCCCTTCCGGAACAGAATCCATGCGGAAAAGAAAAAGAGCGCCGCGAGCAATTCGCTTCGACCTGCAAGTCCGACGACTGGTTCTGTGTGGACCGGGTGTGCCAGGTAGATCACGCCGGCGATCCCGGCGGCGGCTGCGGATTGCAGCAGACTTCGAGCCACAAAGAACACGAGGATTCCGTTGATCGCGTGCAGCAACAGGTTCGTGAGACGATACCCGCCGGCCCACTGGCGCCACAGGGGATATTCGAGCGAGAACGAAAAGATCGTCAGCGGCCGATAAATACCGGAGTCGCTTGTGTCACCCCAGTACGGCGTCCTCAGGAACTGCAGCGGCGAAATGGCGCGGATTGCGGGATTGAGAGCGACAACCTGGTGGTCGTCGAGTATGAACTCGTTCGGCAGAGAGTTCGCGAAACAGACTGCAACGATAATCGCGGCCCCGGCGATCAGTTTCCACGAAGCAGGTTGTATTTCAGGATGCAGTAGAGAGCTGCGAATCCGTCCTTCCACGTGATTTTCTTTCCTTCGCTGTAGTCTCTGCCGGAATACGAAATCGGAACCTCGTAGAGCCTGCAGCGCAGCTTCGCGACCTTGGCGGTTATTTCCGGCTCGAATCCAAACCGGTTCTCTTCGATCGTGATCTTTGAGAACAACTCCCGCTTGAAAGCCTTATATCCCGTTTCCATGTCCGTGAGATTCAGGTCGGTGCACATGTTCGAAAGGAGCGTCAGAAGCTTGTTTCCAAGCGAATGCCAGAAGAAGAGCACGCGATGCGGCCCCGACAGGAATCTCGAACCATAGACGACATCGGCCAGTCCCGCTGAGATCGGTTGAATGAGCACACCGTATTCGGCCGGATCGTACTCCAGATCGGCATCCTGAACGATCACGATGTCGCCGGCTGCGGCCGAGACGCCGGTGCGCAGCGCCGCGCCTTTCCCCTGATTGACGGCGTGATAAAGGACGCGCACAGACGGGATTTTCCGCGAGGTATCGAGGTCGCGGAGGATGTCGCGTGTTCCGTCCGTGGAGAAATCGTCCACGACGATGATCTCTTTCTCCCAGGGCGTTTTCTCGATCCGATCCAGGATCTTAAGCACCGTGTGCTTTTCGTTATAAACGGGAACGATGATAGACAGCTTCATTGGCTTGATGATTTGAGTGAACTCAGCCTCTGCCGGATCAATCGGTTATCGGGATCTATCAACGCCGCCCGCTCATACGCCGTAATGGCCGTTTCTGTTTGCCCGGTACTCTCAAGCGTGCGGCCCCACATGAGATAGAGCAGCGGATCGGCGAAAGGAATACTTTCAACCGCATGCCGGTACATGGATTCGGCTTCCGGGATCCTGCCTTCTTTAAAGTAGCAGTCCCCCATTCTCCGATGCGTATCGGCATGTTGCGGGTCGATCTGTAACGCCCGGTGCAGAAGCGGCCAGGCTTGAGAACACTCGGTTGAGGTCATTCGAGTCATCGCAAGTGTCGTCAGCAATTCGGGATAGTCCGGTATGATTTTCAACCCGGCTTCAAACTGCTGAGCCGCCTCGTTTTTCATACCGGCCTGCAACAGCGCATAACCATAGCCGAGCCTCGCTTTGGCGCTGTTGGGCGTGACGCGAACCATGTTTTCGAAGAAGGTGAAGTCGTTCCGCCGGATGTAATCATGACTGTTGCAAAGCGTGATTGCCGTGACCAGCGCACCAACGCCAACAAGCCGCCTGATCCGTGGATCGCGAAGCCCGCTGAACGCGACCGCAGCAGCCATCGATAGTCCGATCAACGGCAGGTAAAGGAAACGCTCGGCCATCAAGACGCTGAGCGGCATGATCCAGTTCGAAGCAGGAACAAAGACCAGGAACGCGAAGAGGATGCCGAAGCTCACGACCCAGTTACGGCGGCGGTACAGAAACGCCGTCAGGACGATGCTCATCATCAGAAGCAATCCAAGCCACGCATCCCAATTCCGGAGATTCGCTATCGGAATCGCGTTGAAGTCGTAGTCTCCCGCCAGGTTCAGCGGAAGGAAGAGCACGCGCATGTATTCGAGAAAAACTCGCCCTGATGTCATCAGCCGCTCGACATAGCTGAGCTGGCCGCCCATGTACTGCGCTGAGACGGGAATGCCGAGTCCGCCGAGAATGGAGAATCGCAAAGCGAGATAGCCGATCGCGACGACACCGAGAATGCCAACACGCTGTATCCATCGTTTGCGGTTATCTGCCTGACCGCTCAACCAGACGTCCAGGATCAGAATCCCCGGCAACACGATTGCATTTTCCTTCGACAGCAACGCCATCAGGAAAAGGGCGGCCGGGCCAATCGTGTATCCACGCCGGAACAGCAGCCATGCGGAAAGCAGGAAAAACGCAGAGAACAGTTCGCTGCGGCCGACGATGGTCGTAACGGCTTCGGTGTGCAAAGGATGCGCGATGTAAAGAAGCATCGCAACCCACGGAACGATTCCTTCGCCAACGAGGCTCGCGCAAATGAGAAACAGAAGAAAACCGTTTAGAGCGTGGAGAACGAGGTTGGTGATGCGGTAACCGGGGGCCCAGCGCTTCCACAAAGCATAGTCCACCGATAATGAAAATATGGTGAACGGACGATAGATACCCTCATATTGTTGCTGCGCCCAATATGGCGCTTTCAGAAACTGTATCGGGTCGATGCTTCGGATTGCCGGATTGGAGGCGACGATCGGACCGTCATCGAAAACAAAATCGTTTGGCAACGAGTTAAGGTAGCAGAGTGCGGCGAGGAGACAGGCCACAATGATTGCGGAACGCGCGCTCCACAAGGGATTGAATACGGCTGTACTCATCGTCATTCTATTCGCCTTCTGCCTTCAGGCTTTCCTGGCGCTGCCGAAACTGACCGCAACAAACGACGAAGCCGTTCACATCGCCGCCGGCTACAGCTACTGGCAAACCCGCGATTTCAGGTTGAACGAAGAACACCCCCCGCTCGCGAAATTGATGGCCGCGTTCCCGCTGCTGTTTCTCCATCCGCGGATCGACACCACAGGCGATCATTGGAAGACCCGCAATCAATACCCCCTCGCATTCGATTTCCTTTATCAAAACGACGCAGACCGGATTCTGTTCTGGAGCCGGGTCCCTATGGTCGTGCTTGCCGCCGTCGGCCTGCTGGTAACGTTCCTTTGGGCAAAGGATCTCTTCGGCACGCCTTCGGGGCTGTTTGCAGCGGGCATGTACGCGTTCTCTCCGAATATTCTCGCTCACGGAATGCTGGTCACCACGGACGTGCCGCTTGCCGTCTTCACGGTGTTGACGCTTTACCTTTTCTGGAAGCGAAGGGATCTGTTCGCCGGGTTGGCGCTTGGAGCGGCAATGGCCGTGAAATTCTCCGGCGCCTTTTTGCCGATTCTTATTGCCCTTCTCTGCATTGCCCGCGACGGCCGCGGAGCATTCAAGCGATTGTCCATTATGGCGGTCGCTTCGCTGCTCGTGATCGAGGTTTCGTATCTCTTCTCGCAATGGCCGGTGATTTATTTCAAGCACGGACTTCTCGTGAACGTGAAAGTCGTGCCTGACTATCCGTTCTACATGCTTGGAGAATTGAAACTCGGCGGCTGGTGGTATTACTTCCTCGTCGCCTTCGCAGTCAAAGCGACGGTTCCAACGCTGGTCCTGATCGGCACTGCAGCCGCAAGTCTGAGAAAAGGATTCGTCGACAGATGGGCCGAAATCATTCTGATATCGGGTGCGTTGTTTTTTCTGCTCCTGAATTCGAGTGCAGCGGGCCAGATCGGTTTCCGTTACCTGATACCGATGCTTCCATTGTTGTTCGTGTGGACGAGCCGGATTGTGAAGCCTCTGGCGACCGGCGCAGCCGGCACGATCGCTATCGGTACGCTTCTTCTGTGGCAGGCGGGGTCGTCGCTCCATGCATTCCCGAACTACATTCCGTACTTCAACGAGATCGCCGGTGGAGCTGCTAACGGACCGGCCGTGCTCGACGATTCGAACGTGGACTGGGGACAAGGCGTTAAACAGGCTGCGGAGTACGTTCGAGCGCGCGGACTGGTAAACGTAGACATGTACACTTTCTCGCCGTTCGATAATCCTCCGTACTACGGCCTGCCTTCCAACATTCCGCAGTCGGAAGCGTTCACCCGTCTGGTAATGAGACGGCCGGACGCGGGTGTATACATCATCAGCGCGCATTATGTCGCGCGCCTGAAGACCGTGAGTCCGGCCTGGAAAACATACAAACCCGTCGATCGCATTGGGGAATCACTCTGGGTCTACACATTCTAGTTTGATGGTGTGAGCAGGCGGAGTTTCATCCGGATTCCTTCATCGCTCGGATCGATGAGCGCCGCCCGCTCATAAGCCGCAAGGGCCGTTGGAGTCTCGCCCATCTTCTCGAGAATTCGCGCCCACGAAAACAACAGTTTCGCGTCCGGGAACTCAGTGTTCTGGATTGCGAGGCGGTAACTTTTCTCAGCCTGCTCCGGCTTGTCCTCCATCATGAAACAATCGCCAAGAACCCAAAGACTGTGCCATTGTCCCGGATTCGCCTTGAGTGCCTGAACCAGGAGCGGCCGCACGCGTTCGCAGTTGCCGTCAAGTCTCATCGTGGCGCTGGCCATTCCGGCCAGCAACGGCGCGTTGTGGGGCAGGATACGCAGCCCCGCCTCGAATTGTTCTCTCGCCTCCTGAGCCTTATCCATTCGAAGCAACGCAAACCCATAGCCCAGCCGCGAGCGGGCATTGTTCGGGACGATGCTGACGGCGTTCTGGTGAAACGTCATTGTGTCCTGCCAGACGTAGTTATGGCTGATGCATAGCAGCGCGGCGACAGCCACAAATCCTCCGGCGACAATACGCCGGACCTCGCGATTTTGAATTCCGGCCCACACCATGCCCGCGAGCAGGGCGAAGCCGAAGATCGGCGTGTACAAAAATCGTTCGGCCATCAGCAGCGCGATCGGCATGATCCAGTTCGATACGGGCAACAGCACGATAAAGAAAAAGAGAATGCCCAGGCTGACAGCCGGTCTAACCCTCGCCAAACCCAACGCGAGCACGATTACAGCTGCGACAAGCGCAAGACCGAGCCATGCGTCCCAGTCGCGGATTCCGGCAACGGCGATGGAATTGAAGTCGTAATCGCTGGCTATTCTGACCGGCGCCAACAGCAACTGGAAGTACTCCAGGAACACGCGGCCGGATGTCATCCATCGCTCCACCAGCGTCATCTTGCCGGAAAGATACTGCCCGCTCTGCGGAATACCCAGCCCGCCCAAAACATAAAAGCGCAGCGCGAGGTATGCGACACCGGCCACGGCCAGAACGGCGAAACGACGCCAGGAGTCCAGCAGTTTGCGAACGGCCCCGCTCGGACTCTGTCCTGAAAGAGCGACATCCAGCATCGCAATTGCAGGAAACGTGATCGCACTTTCTTTCGCAAGAGCGGCCATGAAATAAGCGGCCGCGGTCAACCACGTGTGGCCATTCCGAAATGCAAGCCAGGCGGCAAAAAACAGCGTTGCCGCCAGCAGTTCCGCGCGGCCGACAACGCTGATGACCGCCTCGGTCTGCACGGGATGGACAACATAGACGATAGCCGAGGCAAGCGCAGCCGAGGGTGATCCCAGAAGGCCGCGCGCCAGCAGAAAAATCAGTAAACCGTTCAGGGTATGAAGCAGGAGGTTAGTGAGCCGGTATCCAGGCGCCCACACTTCCCAGATCGGATATTCGATCGAAAACGTGAAGATCGTCAGCGGCCGGTAGATGCCCGCATGATTGAGATCTCCCCAGTAGGACTGAGAGAGGAGCGCTGCCGGATCGATATGCCGGATGCGCTCATTGGCGCCAACGATGAGAATGTCGTCGAGTATGAAAGCATTCGGGAGGGAATTCGTGTAACAAACGGCGACGAGCAACAAACACAGAAGGAAAGCGCGCGTCCCCGTGATCTGGCTATTGAACAGGTGCACCCGAGAGTCCCGTCGGCGCTCGAGCGGCGTCCGTGCTGTATCGAATTACGTTGTCGGGCCTGGTGAAGAAATCGTAACGGCCATCGTTTGCCATACGCACCGTAGCATGCGCCGTATAATCGCCTCCGGAAGCCTCGATGGTGAAAACGTATCCGGACAGTGGCGTCAGGAACCGACTGTCGATCAAGCCCGCCGTCACAAGTTCCGGGATAGATCCGAAATTCAAACCACCGGAAACCGTATAGCTGGTTTCCGCGCTATTCACGAGCCTCAGATTGGCAGCAGCCGCGGTCTCGTTTGCAGACTGGCGCGACCGAAGAAGCGCGGGCACAGCAATGGTGGCGATGATCAGGATGATTGCCACAACGATCAGCAGTTCGAGCAGTGAGAATCCATTCCTTGTTTTCATATGCCCCTTGACTCCGCCGGAAAGTCCGTACCCGGCATACATACTCATGCAAGCTTACGACCACTTAGCAAAGTAACGAATAATCAACAACTTCACCCAACTCTGTACCGTTGAATTGACAATTTTCCGCCATCAAAATTGCAAGAATTGTCACTGTTACGCAAGCGGAAAAAACAAAGCGCGGGCAGGTGAACTGCCCGCGCTTATTGTGGTCGTACTGTGAATCGAGCTTACTGAACCGGAGCGCCTGACTGACCAGTCGGGAAGCAGGGGTTACAGTTAGTGCTCGTCGCCGTCTGATATCGAACGACTGCATCCGGAACGCTGAAATACCCAAAACGGCCGGCGTTGGTCGAAGTCGGAGTTGCCTGCGCTGTATAGTCGCTGCCGGAAGCCTGCACACCGAACACATAGCCGGACACCGATGTCGCGAAACGGCCATCAAGCAAACCGGCCGTGATCAGTTCCGGGATGCTGCCGTAGTTGCCGCCGTTCGATGACAGGTACGTGACTTCAGCAGTATTGATCGTACGGATCTGGGCCACAGCGGACGATTCCTGCGCTGCCTGGCGTGAACGCAGCAAGCTCGGGATAGCAATCGTCGCGATGATCAGAATGATCGCAACCACGATCAAAAGTTCCAGCAGTGAAAACCCACGATTTCTCTTCATTCGGAAAACCCTCCTTGTTGGACTCTCTGTCTTAAAATCGATTTTCGTTCCTTGGGTCGATCTTGTCTAACAGCCCTAAGACAGTACATACGGGGCGGCCTTAATTACTGCAGCTTCGGCCCAATAACCGCGCTTCACCTTGCACTCGTGGAACCATGTTGCCACGCCGTGGAGAATGTGTGGGTTTCGGGCGGCGCCATCCGCAAAAATGACAAATTTCGTCATCGCGAATGCCAAAGAATGTGAATTCCGGCTTCAGGCTCCAGTGTTAGAGTGTCTGCCGTGCTGAACCGCCTCGGTATCGAAACGCGGCTCCAGTTGGCCATTACCATCTGCGTTGTCAGTCTTGTCATTGCTACGACGATCGGCAGCGGCGGTCCTCCATGGGTGTTCTTCACGTATCGAAGCCTGCTTGTTGCCATTGCAGTTCTTAGCGCGATAGGCTCTCGCCGGGCCGACTTCCGAATCTGCCGCATATTTCTAGCGCTTACGCTTCTTCTTTTCGGCCTCATGCTGGTGTCCGTTCTTCAGATCCAGGGTTCGCATTTCGAGGGGTTTTACCTGTGGTTCAAGTACGCGTTCTTCGCTGCCGCGTTCTTCAACCTTGCGCATTACGCGCGTTATCAATCGGCTCGTTGGCGGGGATTGCTTCTGGCCGTCATAGTCGCCACGTGCCTCGCTCACCTGCTGCCGGACCTGATCCGGAATCAAGGCATCGTCAAAGGTTTTTCGCCGAATAATGCGAACTATTTCGCGTCGTTTCTGCTGATCGGCCTGGCAATCTCGATTGCAGGCGCCGTGTTCGCGCTCCTGCCCAAATGGCGCATTGCCGCCCTGACGTCCGCAGGCCTCATTCTGGTCGGAATCGTGAAGACATCATCGCGGGGTGCGACGCTGGCAGCCCTCGCAATGATCGTCGTGGCAGGCTTTCGTGCTCGAGGTCGCATACCGCGACAGGTATGGCTTGGGGCCGGTCTTGCAGGCATGCTCGCGGCCATGATCGCGAGCCCCTACATGATTCGGAAGTTTATCGACCGCGGCGAAATCGACCCGTACAACTACGCTCGACGTGAAATATGGCTGAGTTCCCTGTCGGTCATCGGGCAAGGCCCGGTGCTCGGCGTTGGCTTTGGACAGTACTTTCATATTTCAAAGCGTTTCACACTTCCGGTTCAGGGACCGGTTGCGCGTTACATGAAGCGAGCCCAGATGGCTCACAACGAATATCTTCAGCACATGGCGGAACTGGGGATTCCGGCCGCCCTGCTTCTGTTCAGCATGTTCGGATACTTGCTGTACCAGGTCGCAAAACGCGCCCGCAACGCGTGGCCGGACTTCCGATGCTTCAATGAGACGGTAGTGCTGACTGCAGCAGGAGTCGGAGTTCATGCCCTCGTGGACAACTGCTGGACGATTCCCGTGACTGCCTCCGGTCTCGTCGTGCTGGCCCTCGCGGATCCTCTTCCGCTGAAGCGGAAAGACAGACACCACGCATGGACCAACCCGAAAGCCGCCGCCGCGGCTGTTGCGCTCGCCGGCGTTTACGCTTTGTCCACCATCATTCCCGCAATCGGGTTGTACCTGAACGATGTCGGGCATCGCGCTTATGACCGCGATGATTTCGCCGCCGCCGAGCGATATCACGTCGCGGCCATCGCTGTGGTCCCGAATCATCCGTTGTTTCTTGATAACCTCGGAATGGTTTACCTGCAGCAGTTCACAGAAAACAAAGATCTCAACCTGCTGGCGTCGGCAAAGGAATATTTTCGCCGCGCGATTGAGGCGAGTCCGCAGGCGCTCGATCCGCATGTCCACATGGAGGCGGTCCTCGTGCGCTCGCTCAACGGCGAGCCCGAACATGATCGGAACATTTACGAAGAGATCGTTCAGGTGAACCGCGAACTTCTGCGGATCGATCCTTTCATTCCGTTCACCAGAAAGAATCTGGGCGGCGCCTATTACAACCTCGGCGATTTCGAGCACGCGATGCTCGAATTGCAGCGAGCGATCGAGTATGAGCCCAACTATGTCCCCGGACATCTGCAGATGTCGGAGTGGTACAAGGAACGCGGCGACGAGGAAACAAGCCGGCGCCACTACATGGCGGCGATAGGCATCATCCACAAATATCGAAACTTCAAACCGACACAACCATACGAAGGTGTGCTACTCGCGCGCCCGCAGGATCCGCCGTCCGCTTCGGCCGAACAAAAGCGGTGAGGCGCGCGCTTACTGTCGCTGCGGTCTGCGTCCTGCTTTTCGTGTTCTGGCTGCAGATGCTGCTGGCCCTGCCGAAGCTATCTGCGACAACCGATGAAGTCGCACATATGCCGGCGGGCTACACATACTGGGTAACGCGCGATTACCGCATGAACCCGGAACATCCGCCGCTGGTAAAACTGATTGCGGCGGTCCCGCTGCTGGCGATCAATCCAAAACTCGATCTGAGCTGGCCCGAATGGACGACGGCGCAGGAATATCGCTTCGGATACGGCTTCCTCTACACCAACGACGCCGATCGCCTGCTTTTCTGGAGCCGCGTGCCGATGACCTTGCTCGCAACGCTCGGCGGCCTGATCGTTTTTCTCTGGTCTCGCGACATGTTCGGCCGGGATGCCGGTTTGTTCGCTCTCGCTCTGTACGCTTTCTGCCCCAACCTGCTCGGCCACGGGATGCTGGTCACGACAGACGTGCCACTCGCCGTGTTCATGACGCTGGCGCTGTATCTTTCCTGGAAAGAGTCTTCGAGCGTCTGGATTGGGCTGGCAACAGGCGCGGCAATGGCTTCTAAATTCTCGGGTGCCATCCTCCCGTTGATTCTGATTGGAATCAGCGCGTGGCGAATTGCCGCCGCAGACGATCGCCGGCGGCAGGCGATCTCCGAGACGCGATCGTTATTGATTGCGGCTGTGTCGGCGCTTCTGCTGATCGAAGCGTCGTACTTGTTCACGACAATGCCCTGGACATACGTCGAGAACATGCGGTCCGTGAATGCCAATCACAATCCGAACCATCAGTTCTTCCTGCTCGGCAGGTTCAGCCTCTCCGGCTGGTGGTACTACTTTCCATTCGCATTTGCGGTGAAGGCCACGATCCCGCTGCTCTTGTCGATGGTCCTGGCATGCATTCAATTCATTACGAAACGGTTCATCAACCGCCGCGGCGAATTGATCATTCTGGCCGGTGTCGCTTCGTATGGTGGCGCAGTCATGCTGGGCGCGGACGAGCTCGGCGTACGTTACCTTCTTCCGATCTTCCCATTGCTTTTCATCTGGAGCAGCCGGATTGTCGTCGAACTCCGGACACGAACGGCCGGCATCGCCTTGCTGGTCCTGCTTGCGGGATGGCAGGCGTCCACAGGTGTTCGAGCGTTTCCGAATTTCATTCCCTACTTCAATGAGATCGCGGGGGGAGCGAAAGGCGGCATTCATTACCTGGACGATTCCAACGTCGACTGGGGCCAGAGCATGAAGCAGGCTGCAGAATACGTGCGCAGCCACGGTCTGCAGAATGTCGAATTCCTTCCGTTTTCACCGTTTGACAGCCCGCACTACTACGGCATTTCACGTCCGCCCCGGCAGGATCTGGAAACGTACCGCATGTTGATCTCGCAGCCGCCGCAGCCGGGAACGTACATCGTTAGCGCGCACCACCTGATCCGCTTAATGTATATCCGGCCGGAATGGAACCCCAGGAATGCGGTGGACCGCATCGGTGAGTCGTTGTGGGTTTTTCGATTCTGAGACCTGTCTTTGGCACCCCGACTGCCTTTTCCGTGCCGGAGGCACATTGTTGGACTACACCGGCACGAGGGTTCTGCTGACCGGCGCCAGCGGCTTCATTGGCAGTCATCTGGCTGAAGAACTTGTTACTTGCGGCGCTTCTGTCCGAGCGTTTCTGCACTACAACTCACGCGGCGATGAAGGCAATCTCAAATACGTCGCGTCAGAAATCCGTCGCGAGATTGAAGTCGTATACGGGGATTTGACCGACTCGGATGCGGTGCGCAAGGCCGTGCATGGCACGACCCACGTATTTCATCTGGGCGCGCTTATCGCAATTCCCTACTCCTATATCCATCCGTTCAGTTTTGTGCAGACCAATGTCGTGGGAACCGCGAACCTTCTTAATGCATGCGTGGAAGCCGGAATCGAGCGGCTCATCACGACCTCCACCAGCGAGGTCTACGGCACAGCCCTGACCGTTCCGATGGATGAAAAACATCGGCTGCATCCGCAATCGCCCTACGCGGCCTCCAAAGCGTCCGCCGACCACCTGGCTGAAAGCTACGCGCGATCCTTCGATTTGCCGGTCGTCGTTGTGCGGCCGTTCAATACTTTTGGGCCGAGACAGTCCACGCGCGCCGTGATTCCGACCATCATCGTGCAGGCTTTACGAAACGGCGCAATCGATATCGGCTCCACGACGCCGACGCGCGACTTCAATTTCGTCAAAGACATCGCCCACGGCTTTGCTCTCGCGGGTGAAGCGGGCGGCGTCCTGGGAGAAGTTTTCAATCTCGGAACGGGAGAAGAGCACAGCATTGCGGAAGTCATCCAAAACATCTCCACGATACTCGGCGCTTCTCTGCATGTCCGCGAGCGTGAAGATCGCTTGCGGCCCGCATCGAGCGAGGTCCATCGGCTGATCGCGGACTCCCGGAAAGCCGCGCAACGGCTCGGCTGGCGGCCGCGCTATTCGTTCCGCGAGGCGCTGGAAGAAACCATGGAATGGTATGAAACCTATGAACAAGCGATTGCACATGCCCACTCTCTGTGAGGAAACGCCAGTCGTTATCCTCGCCGGAGGTAAAGGCACGCGGCTGATGCCATACACCACGGCGCTGCCGAAGCCGCTGGTGCCGGTCGGTGATTACCCGATTCTGGACATCGTGCTGCGGCAGTTATCGAGCCAGGGCTTCAGAAAAATCACTCTCGCCGTGGGGCATCTGGCCGGACTTATTCAGGCGTACTTCAAGCAAGGGCAGGATTGGGGTGTGCATCTGACTTACGCGTACGAAACAACGCCACTCGGCACTGCCGGACCGATCGCGCGATTGCCTCAAGTCGACCGCCCGCTGCTGGTGCTGAACGGAGACCTGTTAACGACTATCGATTTTGCCCAACTGGTCCGGTTTCACGTCGAGAACAAAGCGGCGGCCACTGTTGGAACGACGCGAAGAACCCAAAGCGTGCAGTTCGGAGTCGTCGAAACAGCTTCGAATGGTCAAATCACACAGTACAAGGAAAAGCCGAATCTGGATTACCTCGTGAGTATGGGCATTTACGTCTTCTCGCCCGAAGTGCGCGACTATATCCCGCACTCGCGAAAGTTTGATTTCCCTGAGCTCGTTCAGTGTCTGCTCCGGGACAACCAGCGGGTACTGGCGTACGAAAGCGACGCCTACTGGCTCGACATCGGCCGCCCGGATGATTACCAGCGCGCCAATGAAGACTTCCCAAACATGCAACATGCCTTTTTCAAAAACCATGTGGAAAGCGCGGCTGTCGGAACTCGAATTTGACGAGCGTGAATTAGCCGCCGTTCTCGAAACGCTCGAATCGGAATGGATCACCGCCGGCCCTCGAACCGAGCAGTTCGAGAAAGCATTCGCGCGCTTCACGGAAACCGCAGAAGCTGTCGCCGTTTCGAATGGCACAGCCGCGCTGTTTCTTGCGCTGAAGACTCTCGGAGTCGGACCGGGCGACGAGGTCCTCGTTCCGTCGATGACGTTCGTGGCAACTGCGGCCGCCGTTGTTCATTGCGGAGCGACGCCGGTGCTTACCGACATCTGCAGCCTGGAAAACCCCACAATGTGTCCTGATGATGCGGCGCGAAAGATCACATCGCGAACGAAGGCGATTCTGCCTGTTCACTACGCCGGTATTCCCGCAGATCTGGATCGTCTGTGCGACCTCGCCGCGGCCCATGGGCTTCTTCTGGTCGAAGACGCGGCTCATGCGCCGGGCGCCCGATTTCAAAATCGGCCATGCGGCGGTTTTGGCGCAGCCGGTTGTTTCAGTTTTTTCGGGAATAAGAACATGACGACGGCTGAAGGCGGGATGATCACGACCAACGATCCGGAGTTGGCGCGACGGCTCCGGCTACTGCGCTCCCACGGAATGACTGTTTCAAGCTGGGACCGGGAACAAGGCCGGCCGGTAAATTACGATGTACTCGAAGTCGGATTCAATTTCAGATTGGACGACGTTCGCGCGGCCATCGGTCTCGTTCAACTCGAGAAGCTGCCGGCGCTCAACCGCCGGCGCGCGGAACTCGCGGAGTTGTACAACGCGGAATTCCGGAAAGCCGGGGTGGAGTTCGTTCTCCCGCTGGCCGTGATTCCAAAAACCAAGGCGCCCTCACACCACATCTATCCCATCGTTCTCGCAAGTGAGCAGGAACGTGCCTCAGTAGCCGCGCAATTGAGAGCTGCTGGCATCCAAACCAGCATCCATTACCCTGCCCTTCATCGCTTCACTGCGTTTAAAGGACGCAGATCGTCGGTCCATCTTCCCGTTACAGAAGCTTTCGCTGAACGGGAACTGACGCTGCCGTTGTACCCGTCATTGCCTTCGGAGCAGATTGTTCAAATCGTTGGAGCAGTCGAGAGCGCGCTGGCCGTTCACTGGCCGTTTACTCATTGATGGGCACAAAAAAAGACCGTGGTCGGCTGGACCACGGTCTTCTTTTGTCTGAAATTCAGTTGACTATGCAGAACGCTTGCGCGAGATCACGAGCGCTGCAAGACCCGTTCCCAGAAGAATCAGGGACGCGGGCTCGGGAACTGCGTGACGAACGACGAGCGTCTCAGCAAAGAGAAACTGTCCATCACCGGCATATGGTGAGTTGTAGAAGGGGTTGTCAAACCCACCGCCAGGAAACGGGGACGAATCATCATCGTCGCAATGATCGTAGTCAGAGTTGTCATCGAAGTATGCGGCCGCGCACTTTTTCTGGAAAGCGGCTCTGATATCACCGAACGAACCCCAGCTCGATGCGGCGAAATCCGCTGCGGATGCCACTACCCAGCCAAAAGCAAGCGGGCCCAGGATGCCGTTGCCGGCCGGGCAACCTTCCGGAGGACACGGATTAGCATAAGCCCATTCCAGACCGCCGTTCACAACTATCAGACCAGCATCAACGTCCGAACCCACGAGGTGATCGGCAAAAGCCGAACCAGAGAAGCTAAGGATTGCCATCGCGGCAAAAGCAATGAGTAATCTCTTCATTGAAAATTCTCCTTCTGATACTGCATGTGCAGATAGCACTCCGGGCACCATATCGACCGTTCGCTCTGACTTATCAGAGCCTTTTAGAATCTTCAACATAGCAATACGCGGAAATCAAAACCCATCGTGCTGGTCGTAAAGTTTTCTGACGGTTTCCAAGACACACGGCGCCAACGCATTTGCAGTCAGCAACTTAGAGCACGCTAGGTTTTTGTAAACTCTTCGATACAGATCGGCTGGTTTTGAGGTCGAGCGGTGGTACCGAACAAAGGGTTGCGCCCGCTCGGGGCGCAACCCTTGTTGATCTGGCAGCTTTCTTACGCGGAACGCTTTCGTGCGACCAACATCGCAGCCAAGCCGGTTCCCAGGAGAATCAGAGAAGCCGGCTCCGGAACTCCGCGACGAACAACAAATGTCTCGTCGAAACCATCATGTGGGCTCCAGGGAGCGTTGTAGATGCCGACGTCGCCGAAATCGCAATGGTCGTAGTCAAAGTTGTCGTCGAAATAAGAGGAAGCGCACTTTCCGGCGAATGCAGCGAAAACCTCAGCGTTCGAACTCCAGCTGGAGGCTACCCAATCCGCCGCAGAGGCGACAACCCAGCCAAACCCGATCGGTCCCAAAATGCCGTTAGCACCAGGGCAGCCGCCCGGGGGGCACGGATTGGCATATGCCCATTGCAGACCGCCATCAACAACGATCAAAGCGCCCGGAACATCCGATCCGACGTTAGGATCAGCGAACGCCGACCCGACTCCCATACTGAGCATCAGGGCGGCGAAAAAAGTTACCTTCAGAAGCTTCATTGCTAATCTCCTTCGGGTCCTGCTTAAGCACTTATCGAACTATTTCATTAACCCTCTTCACATGTGTAAGTTAGCTATAGCTGCCGGTATCTTTATCAGTGAAACATCGTAAGGTTTCCGACGAAACCAGACGGGATTCGATCAAGTCCATGGAAATGAAAGACTTCGTACGGGTTAGGTTTTTGTAATTGCCGCAGACGTTTTGGAATGTCCAGGGCGAGTTGGGAACAAAAAAAGGACCGTGGTCGCGAAGACCACGGTCCTTCTTTTGTGTCGGGATAGCTGCTTTTACACAGAGCGTTTGCGGGAAACGAGCAAGGCTGCCAGGCCAGTGCCCAGAAGAATCAGGGAAGCCGGCTCGGGAACGCGACGGACAAGCAGTAATTCGTCGAAACCATCGGAACCAGGATTGTACGGGCTGTTGACGATACGTCCCGCATCAAAGTCACCGGCTCCGCTGCCCCACGTCGCATCGCAGTGATCGTAATCGCTGCTGTCATCGAAGTAGGCAGACGCGCACAATCCGAAAAACGCCGCGTTGATGGCCGCGTTGTCGGCAAACGCCGCAGCAAACTGAGCGCCCGTCGGGACCGACCAACCTTGGAAATCGAGGATCACGCCATTGCCGGCAGGGCAACCCGTGTCCGGGCACGGATTGGCGTAAACCCAGTTCAAGCCGCCAGCTACAACGATCAAGCTACCTGGGGGATAGCCAATCAAGTGGTCAGCAAAAGCAGAACCAGAGAAACTGAGGATCGCCATTACTACGAAAGCCAAAAGCAATTTCTTCATTGAAGCTCTCCTTCCTTCCGTTCCAGCAGAAAGCACCTCTCATGCCGCCAAGGAATGTCGGCTTTGAATCCCAATACCGTTCAGACTCTTCAAGATAGAGCTGGGTGGTATCTGGAAACCACCACGTCGAATCGTAAGGTTTTCCGACGCTAAAATGAGAGAAACCCACCAGGTATTTTGTAATCAGCAACTTAAGACACGATAGGTTTTTGTAAGGCTTTGATACAGATTTGGTGAATTGCGAGGTTTTGAGTGATGGGGCCTAAGATGGGGTTGCGACCGTGGGGGCGCAACCCCATCTTGTTGGCTATCTTCTTACGCGGAACGCTTCCGAGACACCAGGATGCCTGCCAGACCCGTTCCCAGAAGAATCAGGGAAGCCGGTTCCGGAACACCGCGACGAACAACGAATGTCTCGTCGTAACCATCATGCCCGCTCCAGGGAGCGTTGTAGATGCTTGTGTCGTAGAAGTCGCAATGGCTATAGCTGTAGTTGTCATCGAAATAAGCGGAAGCGCACTTTCCCGCAAATGCATCGAAAACTTCTGTATTCGAACTCCAGCTGGAGCCTGCCCAGTCGGCAGCAGAGGCGATGACCCAGCCAAATCCAACCGGGTCCATGATGCCGTTACCAGAAGGGCAGCCGCCCGGAGGACACGGATTCGCGTACGCCCATTCCTTACCACCGTCGATAACAATCAGCGCGCCGGGAACATCGGAAGCCGCGAATACCGAACCAGAAAAACTGAGGATCGCCATCGTGGCAAAAACTATGAGTAATCTCTTCATTGGACACTCTCCTTTAAGGTTTATTGAACTTCTTGCTGTTCTCTCAATAGCAGCAGCCGGGCCATTCCAGGAAACCTATTAGAATCTTCAGCATAGCCACAGGATGGGTACCCAGCCGACCGGGTCAGGTTCGTAAGGTTTCCTGACGTCCAGAGGCAGGATTCCACCAAGTCCTCAGTTAGTCAGTAACTTGACACCCAATGGATAGTTGTAAAGGCGGCGTTACAGTTTAGGCATCGGGTAGGCGGGTTTTAAAGCCCGCCTCCCACACCACCGTACGTACGGTTCCGTATACGGCGGTTCATAAGGCGAAAGTCGAGAATCACTTCTAAGAAAGACACCAAGCCCATTGCGCGAAACGCGCGGGTGGGCACAGCCTGATTCATATGGCTGGCGCCGGCGTTCCACCAAGGCCCTCGACCGTTGCCAGCCGATTGCCCCGCACGCTCTGAAGCGATACCCCGCCGAGTGAGTTCCTTAAAACGAGTCCGACCACGTTTCCACTGCCGCCACAGGATCGACCGCAGCCGGCGACGCAGCCATTCGTCCAAATGCTCGAAACTTCCCCGAACTTCCGACAATCGGTAATATCCGACCCATCCCCGAATCAGAGGGACGAGGTCGCCGATGGTGCGAGTCAGACTCCTTCCTCGCCCAGATCGCGTTGCTTCCCGAAGTTTCGTCTTCAGTCGTTTTAACGACGAGTCCGATACCTTGAGTTTGGCTTCGCGATGCGCCGTAAAGCTGTAACCGAGAAGCTTGCGCTTCCACGGCCGGTCCACGGCACTCTTGGTTCGATTCACCTTCAGCCGGAGTTTCTTTTCCAAGAAAGCTTCCAGCGATGCCAGCACACGCTTTCCTGCTGCCTCCGAGCGAACGTACACGTTCGTATCGTCGGCGTAGCGAACAAAGCGGTGTCCCCGTTTCTCCAACTCTCGATCCAGTTCATCCAGCAACAAGTTCGATAGCAGAGGAGACAGCGGTCCGCCTTGCGGCGTCCCTTCTGTCCGAGGCGACACCAACCCGCCTTCCATCAATCCCGCTTGTAGGTACCGCCGGATCAATAGAAGCACCCGTTTGTCCTTCACTCGCCTTGCCACCCGCGCCATCAGCACATCGTGGTTCACGCGATCGAAAAACTTCTCGAGGTCCAGGTCGACAACCCATCGGTTCCCAGCTCGAATGTGTTGCTGAGCACGCACCACGGCTTGCTGTGCGCTTCGTCCCGGACGATAGCCGAAACTATCTTCCGAAAACGTGGGGTCCCATTGAGGCTGTAATACTTGAAGCAGGGCCTGTTGGATCATTCGATCCATGACAGTGGGAATGCCTAACGTTCGTGTTCCTCCATTCGGCTTGGGTATATCGACTTTCCTTACCGGTTGTGGACGGTACGTCCCGTCGAGCAATTCCTGTCGGATTTGCGTCCAGTTCTTCTGGCAGAACGGCATCAGTTCCTCGACAGTCATCCCATCGATTCCCGCCGCTCCACCATTAGCTTTGACGCGCTGATATGCGGCTAGAACATTCGCGCGGTTCAGTACTTTCTCTAGAAGCGATTCCTCCTCGATCCCGACATGCTCTCCGCGTGCCGTGGAAGTTTGACGCGCCTCAGCCGTATCTTTCGCGGTTCCGCCGCTATCCTTTCGGTTCGGCTTCGGCTTCTCAGCCTTCTTGTCGGCGTCTCCAGCTTCCATCGAACGCATCGTGCCGGTTTCTTCCTTATGTGTGGTCCTTCACCTCGGTTCCACCGGGTTACTTTGACCGTTGTTGACTTCCGCCGCTTCTTCGAATCGCCTTACGACGATCCTAGCCTTTCGGCAAAGCGACGGATCTCCCAGGGTAAGACGCGTGACTTTCGCTCCATCTATCCGCCGCATATACGCTCGTCCGCTCCAGATGACATCGGGCTTTCGGTGTTTTTGCCCCTTTGCCCAACAGACGTTCGCCTCATACGGTTCGTGTGCCTCGGACCAGAGCTTTGCCTATGGCTTCTTTCCCACCCCGCATTGCTGCGACGCAGTTGCCATTCAGCTAGGGGTTCCTGTCATCAAGGTCCCCAGAGGACTTTCACCTCCAAGTCACTTCCCGTTTTCGCTTTCGCTCCACGGTTATCCTGCGCCAGTCAAAACTGGCGCTTCGCGCCATGCCTGGCGCACAAAAAACAAAAACCGCCCGGAAGGGGCGGTTTTTTTCCGAGATTTATTGGTTTTTCTGGTATTTACAGGAGCTTTTTGCGAAATGCCAGGGCAACGAGACCCGTTCCCAGAAGTAGCAGTGACGCCGGTTCCGGAACGGCACGACGAACAACCAATTGCTCGTGGAACACTCCATCGAGCTCTTCCGGAATCGGGTTGAATGGGCTGCCGGCGACACCTGAAAGGTCACTATTCGGATCCATGTTTACGCTGTCGCAGTGATCGTAATCTCCGGCGTCATCAAAGTACGCCGCGGCGCATTTTTGTCCGCCAGCGTGGAACGCGTCGTAGATGTCCTGCGCGCTGACAAAGCTGGCCAGAAACGCGGCCGCATTCGGTATGACCCAGCCGTGGTGCAGCACAATGTCGGAGGCCGCGCCGCAACCGCCGCCAATACCAAAGCCATTGGCGCACGGATGGGCCCAGGCCCACTCTAAGCCGCCTCGACTCACGATCAGGCCGGCATCGGGATCGAGGCCAGCGAAATGATCGGCGAAGGCGGTTCCGACGCTTAAGGTCGTGACGACGATCGCCATAAGGAAAATCTTTGCTTTCATTCAGAACTCCTAACTTACTTTGAGATTTCTGATTCCTTCAGAGGGATTCGTCCTGCCTCGGGGACAGCAGGGGCCATACCAAAGCAAAACCCGGCTGATAACCGGCCCTGTTATTTCGATAACGCACTCAATCTCCAGCAGTTAATTGCCGGCGACATGCTCCGCGAGGGTTCGATCCCACACATGCCGCGTAAGCGTTTCATCGACAGAAAACGTAAGCTAAGGCGACATACCAGGCGGCTGTTTCAAAAAACCAGGCGTGATCGGTATTCCAGTCAAGGGGATGCGGACATCAAATGGCCGGGGCAAGAACGTAAGGATTTCCTTACAGAATCTCCAAAACAGCGATTAAAGCAAAGAAACCGTGGCCTGCTTGACCACGGTTTCTGTTGTTAATTGTTGGTTACTACACGGAACGCTTGCGAGATACCAGCATGGCTGCCAGACCCGCTCCCAAAAGAATCAGAGAAGCCGGCTCTGGAACAGCTCCGCGTACCACGAATGTTTCAGAAAAGTCCATGTTTCCGGCATTGTCGGACCAACCACCAGTGACTGGAGCATTCCACACTGTCAAGGTGTAAATGCCACCCGGAGGCCACACGTTAACGCCATCGCAGTGGTCATGGCCGCTGTTGAAGTAGGCACTGGCGCACGTTGCACCACCCGCGAAAGCGGTAAACAGATCCTCCAGACCGGCGAAACTCCCGGCGAATTCAGCACTGGAGGCAATGTGAAAACCGTGATGCATGACCAGAGGAACACCACCGCAACTCGGAGCTTCCGGTGCGCACGGCGCGGCCCATGCCCACTCGAGGCCGCCTCGAACAACAGTCAAAGCGCCCGGAACATCCAGCCCATTAAAGTGACTGGCGGTTGCCGGGGTCGAGAAACCGAGGATCGCAACAAACATCAAGGCAACGATCAAAACTTTCATTGACGCTCTCCCTTCGTAACGTAGCCGCCTTTGCATTTTGCAAACCGTGGGAGCTGGCGGGCGGGCGATGAAGTATGTCGTTTAGATCCAGGCAGCTACGAGGCAACTCGTAATTTACGATCGACGTCAAGGCGAGTGAAAACCGTAAACATCACCGACACATCGGTTATGGTTTTCAGTAAACCAAGCATAACGATGGGTTTAACGGCCTATGAGTTTTTGTAAATGTTTTTGACGATAAACGGCGGATTTGCCGAAACATCCGCGGGTTTTGACCTGTCAGGTCGATGCAGTCTTACGTTGTCGCCGACTGATCCTCGAACCGCAGCATCGTACCACCGGCCTGGATCTCATCGCCGTCTTTCAACAACTCTTTCTGAGTAACGACGACCCCATTCAGCTTGACGTAGTTTTCCTTCATCGGAATGAGGAAGTAGCCATCCTGGTGGTTTGCGATCATGGCCGCGTTCTCGGGCGCGGATCCGAACAACCCCGTACCTTTGATCTTGATATGGACTCGTTCGGATTTGCCGATATAGGTGGACCTCTGCTTCAATTCGTACTCCACCTGATCGACGACGCCCTTGATGACCCGCACTACCGCGGGCTTTTTCTGTGCGGCTGAAGCGGCGGCAACAGCGATCTCCTGCTGTTTTTGCGGAGAAATCATCATGGTCGCGTCCGGCGAAGAGGCGTGATGGGGAAGAGTAGCCGTCGGGGTTGGCTTCTCGTGCCGGTCATCGATGAACTTCAGGGCGTGTTTGGCAATACCGATGACGTCGTTGTTCTGGAGCCCGGACTTCTGGATAATTTTCTTGGCATTCAGGAACACGCCATTTGTGGAGTTGAGGTCCTCCACGAAGTACGTATCCCCGGCAAGCGTGATCTTGCAATGGTGGCTGCTCACTGCGGGGTTGTCGATCACCACGTCGTTGTCGAGTTTGCGCCCGACGGTGATCTCTTCTTTAGCGGGGACTTCCTTAATCACCGCGCCCTCAAACTGGAGCAGAAACTTTGGCATCAGGAACAGACCTCCAAGAAAGGACCTGACTCTATTGACCGCATACTACCCGATTAACGGCCAAACAAGGTCCTGATCGATTCTCCGAAACTGGCTTTGTCGATACGCGCCACGCCCACAGTAATGTTATCCCGCCCTCCGGCCGCGTTCGCCAGATCGACCAGGCGTCTGGTCAGTTCGGCAGGGTCGGGCGTTTCCTTCACGACCTGCAGAATCTCATCGTTGTTCATTTCTTTATCCAGGCCGTCGGAGCAGAGCACCAGGATATCTCCCGCAAAAAGCGGGTGCTCTTCCAGGTCGATCTTGACTTCAGCCTCGGTGCCGAGGGACCGCGTCAGAATGTTCTGTCCGGATTGCACCCGTTCATCGTCTTTTGAAAGCAGGCCATGCCGAACCTGCTCCATGACGAGCGAGTGATCCTGAGTCAACTGTTCCAACTGGCCGTTGCGGATCAGATAACAGCGGCTGTCGCCAACATGCGCAAGGCTCAATTGCCCATCCCTGATCAGGGCGGCGGTGCAGGTCGTACCCATGCCATGATCCTTGGGATAGCGTTTGGCAGCCTCGAAGATCAACTGATTGGCCATCTTCATGCAAAAACCAAGACGGTTGGTGGCCTCCGAGAATCGCTGGTCGACGATCTCGCCGGCGGTACCGGCTTTGGCGAGTTGCCCGAAGTTACTCGGGATAGTCTGGATCGCCATCCCGCTTGCGACTTCCCCACCCTGGTGACCGCCCATGCCGTCCGCCACGATGAGCAGTCCGAGTTTCTGATCAACCCAGATCGCGTCTTCGTTATTCGATCGGGCTCTTCCTTGATCCGTCAAACCGGCAACCTTCACAGACAACTTCATGATTGACCACCACCACCAGGCTCAATGCGCAGCGTCCCGTCAGCACTCGATGCAGGAGGATCCGGTTTCCTGGCGGGCTCGATAACCGCTGTCTTCTCCGAAGCAGCCGACGCCGTTGCAGCCGAAGCCACGGGCGCGACGGGTTCCGGCCGACTCGGCGGCGGCGGCGCAGGGGCGCCGGACTTTATTCTCTCGATCGCCTTGCGCAGATCGGCCGCCAGTTCCATACCTCGCTGATACCGCTCGTCGGGATTCTTTAGAAGGCACTTGAAGATGATCTGCGCCACATCCGCCGGCAAATCCGGGCGGTACTCCATCGGGGACGGCGGATTGTCGTTCGCGATCTGGAACAGCAACGTTCCGATCGCGTCGCCTCCCTTGAACGGTTTCTCGCCCGTGGACATTTCGTACAACATGACACCGAGCGACCACAGATCCGCCCGGCCGTCCACTTTCTTTCCGGAAACCTGTTCCGGGCTCATATAGGACGGGGTGCCCATGACCGTTCCCGTTGCGGTCTTCGACGACGCCGCGATTCGCGCAATGCCGAAGTCCGTAATGCGCAGCGTCCCGTCCTTTATCAACATGATGTTCGCAGGCTTGACATCGCGATGGATCACACCGGAAACGTGCGCGTAATCGAGACCGTCGGCGGTCTTAGCGCAATAATCCAGCACCGTCAGAAGAGGCAATAACGCCGCCCTGTCGCAGTACTTCTTCAGATCGTGGCCATCCAGCAATTCCATCGCGATGTAGGCAATCTCGTTTTCCTCGCCCGCGTCGAAAATCCTCACGATGTTGGGATGGTTGAGATTGCCCGCCGATTCCGCCTCGCGGAAGAATCGCATCTTCATTTCCTTGACCTGATCGGGTGTGCCTTCCAGCTCGAGCATCATGGTCTTGATGGCAACCTGACGATTGATCTTGGGATCCTTGCCCAGATACACGATACCCATCGCTCCGCGGCCCAGTTCTTTTTCGATGACATACCGGCCGAGTGTGGGTTTCATACCGGCGCCTTCGGTCATGATCGTCGCATCTTTGGAACGCCCGACAGCTCCGCCGAAGACGGCGCCGTCAGCGGCCTTTTTCAGATTCGAGAGCTTCTCGCCGAGGTCTTTGTAGTTTTTGAATTTCGCGGTGATGTGCTCGTACACGCTGACGGCCTTGTTGTATTGCCGCTTGCGTTCGAAGTCGAGGCCGAGGTTATACAGGCTATCCGCCAGCGATTCATCGAGCGGGCATGCGCGGAACTTCTCGAATGCGAGATCCAGCATGCCTTGTCCCTGGAACGAGAGGCCGAGCATCTTGTTCGTTTCGATCTGCGACGCTTCGACCAGTTCCTTGCGTTTTTCAGTCGTCAGGAAGCGTTTGGACTGGATGACGGTGTAGCCGGCGGCAAGCAGCACCGCCGGATAGGAAACCCTGAGCCACTGGCTCTGCGCCACAAACAGCCACGTACCGACAGCGAGCAAAACGACCAGCAGCACGGCTGAGACGATCGCTCCCATACCGGCCTTCAAGCGGGGCAGCAGAAAACTGATGAAGACGCCGACGAACAGGATCAGGCCAAACTCTGCGCCGATCGCCCATGTCGGCCGCACGAGGAACTTCTTGTTCATGAGGTTCTCGATCGTGGTTGCCACCACTTCCATGCTGGGAAATCCGGCGCCTGCAGGCGTCAGATAAGGTGTATCAACGCCGGTCGCGGTCACTCCGAGCAGGACGATGCGGTCTTTGACGTCGGGAATGACCTTGTCATTGATGACGTCGGCGGCGGAGTAGTGGAAGAACGTTTTCCGCGGACCGCGGTACGTGATGTTCATCAGGCCGGTAGGATCGAGCGGCGCCTCGAGATTGGCGAGCATCACTTTCTCGCCGGGTACGATCTTGACGTCCTCGGGATTCAAGTTCAGGTAAACCCGCAACAGCTCCAGCGCGTATGTCGGGTACAGGGCGTCGCCGTACGTGATGGCCATCGGCGTTCGGCGAATGGAGCCATCGGGATCTGGCCAGACGTTGATGTCGCCGATCCCTGCCGCAACCTTCGAATACAGCGGTAGAGGGAGAGTAGCCTTCTCCGAAACCAGGGCGTTTGTCGCGCCGATCGGTGAGGGAAACAGCGTCATTCTCGAGCGGTCCACGTCTTCCGGCAACGGCTCCGGCTTCGCTCCAAGACCGCGTCCGATCGTGAAGACCATGGGGAGCACGACTTTTCTGTCCTTCAGCGCGGCCGCGAGCTTGCCGTCTTCATCGAGCTGCTGCTTCGCAGCTTCGATCTGCGCGAGAATGGGCGACTGCGCATCCGGTTCCGCGCCCGTCTTCTCGATCACGACACCGGAACTTACGAACTCCTTGTATTGATCGGCCAGCTTGTTGAGCGAATCGATCGCCGGATTCCGCTGCTCCTCCGACAGGATCATCGTCAGACCGATAACTTTGGCGCCCTGAGCGCTCAACTTCTCCACGAGAGCCGCGGTCCGCGACCGGGGCCATGGCCACCGGCCCAACTGCGTGATGCTGGCATCGTCGATTGCGATGATGGCGACCTCGTTCGGCTGAGTCGGATCTTCCCGAAATCCCGATCGGAAGTCATAAAACATCAGCTCGACCGGCGCGAGCAAAGATCCCCCGAGAAACGCTACGAGAAGGGTGAGAAGGACGCCAAAAAACAGGTCCGAGAGGAGAAACTTTTTCATAGGCGGGGAAAGGCTACGAAATGGCGCTCAATTAGTAAATAGTAAAGTAATTAGTCGTGTACCCCCCGAACCAGACGGTAGATCTCCATCTGCGACCGCACGGGTTCCCCGTTCGGCTTCTTGAACGCATTCCTGGACTCCGCATCAAGAATTCGGGCCTTGACGTTGTCCTGAAGTTGCACCTCGATGAGGCCGCGAATCTCCGATTGGATCCGCTTGTCGAAGATCGGGAAAACCACTTCCACACGCCGGCTCAGGTTCCTGGTCATCCAGTCTGCGGAACCGATGAAATATCGCTCGTCACCGCCGTTATGAAAGATGTAGACGCGGCCATGTTCCAGAAATCGATCGACGATACTGATCGCTTCGAGACCGGATGAAGGAAGGCAGCAAACGCTCCGCACGATCAGTTTGACCTCCACTCCGGCCGCCTCCGCCTCGGACAGCTTCTGAATCATTTGCGGATCTTCGAGGTTGTTCAGCTTGAGGATGACGCAGGCGCGCTTCCCCGACCGGGCATTTTCGATCTCCTGGTCCAGCATGGCCACAAACCGCTGACGCATATTAAAAGGAGCAACGAGCAAATGGTCGAAGCGGCCCGGATAGCGCTCCGCAACCAGATAATCGAACAGCTTATCGGCATCGTGTGTGAGTCGGTCGTCCGCGGTAAACAGCCCGTGATCGGTATAAACACGCGCCGTCACCTCGTTGAAATTTCCCGTGGCGAGGTACGCGTACCGCTTCTCAACGCCGTCGTCGAGTCTTGTGACCAGGCACATCTTGCAATGGACCTTTATCCCGGGAAGGCTGTACACGACGCGGGCGCCGGCAGCGACGAGTTCATCGGCCCAGTGGAAATTCGCTTCTTCGTCAAAGCGGGCTTTCATCTCAATGAATGCGGTCACGCTTTTTCCCTGCCGGGCGGCGTCGATCAGAGCGCGGACAGCGAGCGAGTTGGACGCCACACGATAGAGCGACATTTTGATCGATGTCACCGCCGGATCGTTCGCCGCTTCATTAAGGAAGCGAATGACGTAGTCGTACGAGTGATACGGAAAATGAAGGATGCTGTCCTGCCGGTCGATCGCAGGGAACAGCGACGGCGCGCTGTCGAGTTCGTCGTGCCGAAGCGGGGGCAGTGGTTCATATTCGATGCCGGCGATGCCCGGGTTCGGAAACTGGAAGAAGTCGCTGAAGTTGTGATACCGCCAGCCCGGTATCAGACTTTCGGAGTAGAGAGCGAGCCTTTCGCGGACCAGATCCAGCGCGGCTTTGGGAATCTCCGGATCATAAAGGAGCCGCGATGGCGTTCCTGTCTTTCTGCGCCCTAACGCTTCGCGGATCTTTTCCAACAGGTCGCCGGAAAACTCGTCGCCCAGATGCAATTCGGCGTCGCGTGTAAGTTTCACCGAATATGCGCCTCGAACCTGCAGACCGGGGAACAAGTCCGGCAGGTGCAGGCGGACGATGTCGTCCAGAAACATGAAACACAGCTGTCCATCCGTTCCAGGGACTTCGACAAAGCGCGTTGCGAACTGCGTCGGCACTTCGACAACGGCATAACGCTGCTCGTTCTCAGGCGTTTTCAGAACAACGACCAGATACAGCTGACGGTTATACAGAAATGGAGCGGCGCCGGCGGTCTCGAAGAAGAACGGCTCGATGTGCTTGCGAACGCGTTGCTCCCAGTACTCTCCCGCGGCGGCAACTTGATCGGGCGTGAGTGCCGTGTCGTCCACGAATGCGATGCCGCGCTGTCGAAGGCCGGGGATTATCCCCTCGAGATACAGCTTTCCAAATTCACGCTGCTGCCGATCCACCTCGACGCGAATCGCGTCGAGCAGTTTTGTTTCGCGCAGGGCGTAAAGCGCGGGCACACGAACACGAAAGAATTCGTCGAGGTTTGAAGAAAAGATCGCCAGAAACCGCAGCCGTTCCAATAAAGGGTGGCGAGCGTCGCCAGCTTCCTGCAGCACCCTGTGATTGAACGACAACCAGCTCAAGCGCCGGTCGATGAGGCGTAGCGGTTTTTCCATATGAGCGTGCACGAGTCTAGCGAGGTCATTCGATACTTTCAAATGTGTCATCTGTGTTACCCTGCCGAGCGGTCATGTCGAAGAAAGCGTTGATCACAGGTATTACCGGCCAGGACGGCTCGTATCTGGCGGATTTGCTTCTGGCAAAGGGCTACACCGTCTACGGGATCATTCGCCGGTCGAGTTCCTTCAACACGGGACGTATCGACCACATTTACCAGGACCCGCACGATCCGAATCCGAAACTGCGGCTCGTGTACGGAGACCTCAACGACGCCAGTTCGCTGAACAAAATCGTCCGCAACATCGCGCCAGATGAAATCTACAACCTTGGCGCCCAAAGCCACGTTCGCGTGAGTTTTGATGTGCCGGAATATACAGGCGAAGTCACGGCGCTTGGAACCATCCGATTACTGGAAGCCATCAGGGAAACCGGCGTTGCAACCCGGTTCTATCAGGCCTCGAGCAGTGAGATGTTCGGCAATGCTCCGGGACCCCAAAGCGAAACGACGCCGTTCGAACCCCGCAGTCCGTACGCCGCCGCAAAGCTGTACGCGCACTGGATGACTGTGAATTACCGGGAGGGCTACCGCCTGTTCGCCTGCAACGGAATCCTCTTCAATCATGAGTCACCGCGCCGCGGCGAGACTTTCGTCAGCCGCAAAATCACGAAAGCCGTGGCCCGAATCAAGCACGGCCTGCAGGACAAGTTGTTCCTCGGAAATCTCGACGCAAAGCGCGACTGGGGGTTTGCCGGCGATTACGTCGAAGCCATCTGGCTGATGCTTCAGCAGGCGGAACCCGACGATTTTGTGATCGCCACAGGCGAAACACACTCTGTCCGGGATTTTCTCGATGAAGCGTTCGGCCACGTGAAACTCGACTGGAAGAAGTACGTCGAAATCGATCCTCGATACTATCGGCCGACGGAGGTCGATCTGCTTTTAGGAGACGCATCGAAGGCACGCCGAAAACTGGGCTGGCAGCCGAAAGTCCGGTTTCAGGATCTGGTGCGAATGATGGTGGACGCGGACCTCGAAGCCGAATCGCCACAGCCGAAAGCTCGATCCGCCTCCAAAGGCCATGAGCTTCTGGAACGGTAAACGCGTTCTCGTCACGGGCGGCGCGGGCTTCCTGGGCTCACGCGTCGTCGCGAAGCTGAAATCCAAATCTCCCGCCGAAATCGTGGTCGCGCGCCGGAAAGACTACGACCTGATTCAAATGCAGAACGTCCAGCGGCTGTACGACGATGCCCGGCCCGATATCGTGATTCACGCGGCGGCGCAGGTCGGAGGCATCGGCGCGAATAGCGCAAACCCCGGGACGTTTTTCTACAACAACCTGATGATGGGCGTCCAATTGATGGAAGCGGGGCGCCAGCATGGCGTCGAGAAATTCGTGGCCATCGGCACCATTTGCGCCTATCCGAAGCACACGCCTGTACCCTTCAGGGAAGAAGATCTCTGGAAGGGTTACCCCGAAGAAACAAACGCGCCTTATGGGCTCGCGAAAAAGATGCTTCTCGTGCAGGCTCAGGCCTATCGTCAGCAATATGGATTCAACGCCATCTTTCTGCTGCCCGTTAACCTTTACGGACCCGGCGATAATTTCGATCCGGCTACATCGCACGCCATTCCCGCAATCATCAAAAAATGCATGGACGCGGTTCGCGACAGAAGTTCAAAAGTTGTTCTGTGGGGCACTGGCACTCCCACTCGCGAGTTCCTGTACGTGGCCGATGCCGCCGAGGCTGTTGTGCTCGCGGCCGAACACTACAACGGCAGAGCTCCGGTGAATGTCGGCGTCGGTTCCGAAATCAGCCTCAAAGACCTTGCCACATTGATCGCGCGGCTCACCAGATTTACCGGTGAAATCGAATGGGACACATCCAAACCCGATGGACAGCCCCGACGCGCGCTGGACGTGACAAGAGCGGCGGAGTCCTTCGGATTTCGAGCCCGCGTTTCTCTCGAGGATGGCCTGCGAGAAACCATCGAATGGTATAGAAACGTTCAGGGGCCCAATTCCGCCTGAATTTCGTGGAGCAGATCGAACAGGCCCTGGCCGAGGTCGTAATACCTCTTCATGACCAGCCGATGAGCGCTTTCCGGACGGAACGAATAAGGAGTCAGTTCGTAGTGCGACGTCTCCAGGGCCGGCAGATACTCGATACTGATCTTCTGGCCCATGATCTCGCGAATCATTCCGAGGACTTCCTTGACCTTCAACGGTTGCATACCCGTGATCAGGAGATACCGGTTCTTGAATTCATCCGAAATCGCTTCAACGCTGGACTCCGCCGCATCCAGAACATGGATGTACTCGCGCAGTTCTTCGCCGTCTCCTGTCCGTCTGATTTTTCCGGACTCCAGAGCCTGGCGAACATAGCGCCGGAGCGAATTCGTCTCGCTGGCGCGCGGCCCGTATAACGAACCATAACGAAGGATCGTGAAGTCGAGGCCGAACTGCTCGTGATAGTTCTCGATGATTTTTTCGCACGCCTGTTTCGAGCTTCGGTAAAACGACCCGCGGTGACTGAACACGTAAACCGTGCTCGCAAACAGGAACCGCTTCACCTGGTGGAGGCGGCACGCTTCGAGAATGTGCGTTGTGCCGAGAATGTTCACTCGAACCGTTGACAGCGGATTCTGGGCCGCCTCTTCGATATCCGCGATCGCCGCCGTGTTGTAGACGAAGTCCGCGCCTTCGACAATGCGGCCTACTTTTTCGAAATCGAGAACGTCGCATTGCACGAACTGCTGCTCGCGTCGAAGGTACGCGGACGGAGCCAGGTCCGCGATCACCGTCGAATAGCCCTGTTCGCACAGACGGTCGGCAATGTGTCCGCCAAGAAAGCCGGAACCGCCAAAAACGACAGCGCGTCCTTTGGACGAAGTGTTTGTCATAAGCTTTCCCTGATTCGCCGGAGATCCGACAACGTAATGACACCAAAAAACATCAAGAGCGCGGGATAAAGACCGAGGATCAGCAGACGCACGCCGAACGAAACCAGCGGGTTGCTGGTGATAACCATACCCGCGGCGCCGAAAACCAGGACCGCCACGGCTACGATCAGCGCGAAGTGGCGGTAATTATACGGCACGGGATACAAACGAACAGAGACCAGAAACACGGCCGCAGTCAGAAACAGGTTCGCAAGCAGCGGTGAAACGGCAGCGCCGATGATTCCGTAGCGCGGGATCAGATACAGATTGAGCGCGACGCTCCCTCCCGCGGCAATCGCCATCAAGCCCGTCAAATACCCGGTCTTCTTTTTGAGCATCAGCGGATTTACCGCAAGATGCCAGAAACTGGTCAGCGCCTGCGTTGCCGTAAGGACAGGCACGACGCGGTACGCATCGTGATACTGAGGCTGAGTCAGAATGATGAGGGCCTCGCGCGCCAGAACTGCGATGGCCAGACCGAAGCCCATTGTGACAGCGACATAAATCACTCCGAATCGCGCGAGCAGCCGCGGCCCTTCGGCAACCTTCACCGTCTCGTAAAAAATGGGAGTGAACGCCAGACCTGTCGCGCCGACGATGAATCCTAAAACCATCGAGAATTGGTGGCCGACATTGAAAAGGCCCAATTGCGGCAGATTCACGAACCGCTCGATGAAAATCCGATTCGACGTATCCATCACCCAGCCGCCCACCGCATACAGTACGAGAGGCAGACAAAACACCAGGCTCGTCTTCAGGATCTCCGAGTTCACGACCGGACGCATGTAACGCCGCAGCAAAAGCAGAAAAGGAACGCTTGCTGCAACTGCGCCGGCCAGTTGTCCCATCACAGCGCCATATGCCCCAAGGCGAAATCCGACGACGAAGATGAGCACGAACACCGTATTAAGAACAAAGCCCGTCAGCGAGAGGACTCGATGCATCACCGGCCGCTGCTGCATCTGCAGCAGGCACAGCGGCAGCGCAGTGAGGCTGTTCGCGAACGCAATCCAGGTCGCCAGCCGCAGATAGGGCTCGAAACGCACTCCTATATAAATGTTGTCCAGAAGCGCGGCTCCCGTCGCATTGATCACCAGAACGACGGCCAGCGACCACGCCATCGAAAACAACGCCAGCGTGCCGACAATGTGCTTTCTCGATTCGTCATCAGACGCGTCGGGATAGAAGCGCATCAGGGCGCCGTTGAGATTGAGCTGAAGAAAAAGCGAAAGAACCGCGGCGAACGCGGTAACGCCGGCAAGAATGCCGTAATCCTGTGGCGTCAGGAAACGCGTCATGACCGGCAGCAGGAAGAAACCGGCGGCCTTGACCAGCACATCTCCAGTGACGTAGATGGCGGCCGCCAGAGGCATTTTTCGGATGGGGTTTGCCATCGCAGCTAGAAGAGCGATTCGTACCGGACACGCGGATACATATCGAGCCAGCCCCCGCTCGTGGCGTTGATGATTCTCGCGCCGATGATTTTCGCGCGATCGCGCAGCAGGCGATGGCTGACGAACTCCACATGGCAGCTCCCGAGCTGATCCTCCATGCTGTGTCCTTCGGTCGCGGTGTGATCGAAATGCGGAAAGTATTTGTTGGTTTCGTAAAAATGCACGGCTCCATGTTTCGGATCGGCAAGCCAGTTCGCGTCAAAGCCAAGCAGATAGATCTCGCGAAACCCGAGGTACAACGCCAACGGGATCGCCAGACCCGTTCCTGTGGAGTATCCGACATTGACCGGGAGCGACAGGTCGGTGCGAACCTGCTCTGCGGTCCTGGCCAGACGGACATGATCGATGAAACGCACGCGGTGATTCCTGAACAAGCCGTGCTTTGCAAAAGTGAACCGCGCATCGGGCGCTACAAACAGCGTCGTGCCGGGTAGCGCATTCTCGAGTTCCTTCAGCCAGGCGATACTATTCGGCTGGTCCGCGGTGAATTCCTTGTCGCCCACGCAGCAGTATTTCGGAGCGATGATTCCATGATCCGGATGTTGAAAGAAGCTGTTCGCGACAATGACCATCTCGTTCGCCAACGGCTTGAGATCCTGCGTCTTCAATGAAGGACCATTGCCGATTACGAAACAACGCCGGTGGTTCGAGTGCAAGCCGTCAAATTCGCGATTCTGGTGGAGCAGCTTCAACGACGTCCGCTTCGTCAGCCGGTACTTAAGGTCGGAGACCACACGCGCCCATTCCGGCGGCACAAACCAATCCCGGACTCCGATGGCCTGCCGGGGATCGATCATCGAATGCGTCCCCTTCCCAATGCCGTGATCTGAGCCGCATATCGCCCGATCGGCCAGGACAGGAATGGATTGTGGCCCGCAACGGCGAGCGCATTCACGAGCCACCTGAAAGGTTCGGCCCAGCCGTGCAGCGTGTAAAGACTCGTGACCCACGCCGGATGCGTCAGCGTGATACGAACATCGCTGAAGAACTCGCGCATCACGGCTTCAAGCTCGCTCGGAAAGTACTCGTGCGTGTGATGCGGATCAAGCGGGTGCTCGGTCAGGCGGTACGGTGTGGTGACGATGATCGCGCCGTCCGATTTCAGAGGCCGCGATGCTTCGCTCAGAAACTGGCGCGGATCGGTGACATGCTCGATGATCTCGCTGGCAATAACGATATCGAAAGCCTCGCTCGCCACCGGAAGCGACCCGCCATCCGCCTGAGCGAATGCCGCGCGGCGGATGGATTGAGGCTGTTCGCGGCTCCATCGATCGCGGCCAACGGATAAACCGACGTGAGAGAGGTCGACGCCGACAATAAGCCCGGCTCCGGCTTCGGCGGCATACGCGGCCAGCCGGCCGTCACCGCAGGCGATATCGAGAACTGTGGCGCCCGACCACTTCACCGGTTGTTGAATGACCGCAGCATAACGGCCCGACGTGAACGCTACATGTTTGCTCAACGACGATGACGCCGCATCCCAGTGGTAGGCTCCATCTGCGACATATTTCGCGAACTCCACCTGACTCATGCCGTCACTCCCTGCTGAAGCACAACAGCGGCCCATGAATCGAGTTCGAGAATCGGAATCGAACGCCGCCGTGCGAGGTCGACTTCCTCGTTCGTGTGATATCCCCAGCCGGCCACAAACGCGTGGCAGCCAGCCTCGTGCGCGGGTAACAGATGATGCACGTTGTCATCGATGAACACCGCGGAGTTCAGCGGCCGGCTGAGGTTTGAAGCAATGATTCGAATCGCCGAAAGCTTGTCCCGCGCTGCATCCTTATCGTAGATCCGGCCGGGTGCGATCGACAGGCCAAAGCTTTGGAAGAACCGCTGCACGGAGCTCGAGTCTTTACCGGTCACGACGAACATTTCGAAGCAATCCCACAGCCGGCGCAGATCATCCGCCATGCCGGAATAAACGGTATGAAGTCCCAGCCAGTGACGTTCATCATCGGCCCGCAATCGATCGCGTGAGCTGAAGAAGAGGTCACCATAGGGTTTAATTGCCGGCTGGAATTCCTTCAGGAGTACCTGATAGTCAGCGTGGCTGCCAATGCCGCGGCCGCCGCGCGCAGCTTCAAGCAAAACAACGTATTCGCCGGCAGTCCGGACGTAGCTTCGGTTCCGTTGCAACGCGCTGCGAAACGGTTCGGGTACTTCATTGGAGAAGCGGACGAGATCGCGGGAATTCTGCCACGCGTTCCATGCCGTGACGATGCACTCTTCAGTGCTGTCACAGATCACTCCATCGAAGTCGAGAACCAGGAATCGCGGAGCAGTCATGAGGCGCGACGCTCCCGAAATCGATTTCGCAGTTCGCCGAGGCCATCGATCCTGACGACGAACTCGTCGCCGTCTTTCAGATAGCGCCGCGGGACGACTCGAGTGGGCGCACCCGTGAGGACGACATCCCACGGCTCCAGTGTCATCCAGCTCGCGAGCCAGGCAATGATTCGCGCGTCCTGCCACAGCCGATCGTCCGAGTTGCCGCGGCGGATCAGTTCGCCATTCTGAAAGCCTTCGATCAGACGATTGGCCGACGTGTATTCGGTGTCGATCCACGGGCCGAGTGGGCAGAACGTATCCGCTGCCTTGGATCGCGCAAGATGGTGGTCCCGGTTTTCGATGTTTTCCGCGGAAACGTCATTTGCTGCCGTGTAACCGAAGATGGAGTTTCCCGGCCCGATGACGATACCCAGTTCACATTCGCCCCACACCGGCACACCGGTGAACGGGGACACGATGTCATCGTAAGGTCCGCTGACGCTGGTGCCGGCTTTAAGGAAAACGAGCGGTTCGGACATGGTCGCCGTGAGCCCTGTTGCTCCGGGATAATTGATGCCGACTGCGACGATCTTCCGCGGCTGGCAGGGCGACAACAACTTCAGCGACGCGAGCGCCCCTGCGGGCCTGCCCGGCTTCGGTTGCTTGAATGGATCCCCATCGAGGTGAAGAACGCCACCATCGAGAATGCAACCCCACGCCGGCGATCCGTTATCGAGAAAACGAACGATCCTCATCGTATTCCGCCCGGCAGCGTAACACGGGTGACAAGCCGCGTGGCCTCAGAGAACGTTGGCACGGAAGAAGGCCTTCTCTTCTTCAAGGAACTCCTTTCGAAACGCCTCTTGCACGTCATGTATGCAACAGATGTCGTAATAGAAATCCTTCCTTTGCCGGGCGTAGAACATCAGGTCCGAAAGCTGTTTCAGGTCAGTGGCGCTGACGGTCCCGTGCAGGTAGCCGAAGTTGTCATAGAAGATGAAAAACGAGTACCCGGCCCGCCCCAGAGCGGCAAAGATCTGCATCTCATCCTCTCCCGATGCGGCAAGTAACCCTGGATGATGTTCGAAGAAGATCGAAGGCCGGGCTTCGCGAATCAAATCCTGTGCGCCCATCAGGACTCTGTGGTCGTAGCCGTCCACGTCCGTCTTCAGGAGGTTTGTCGTTCGAAACGACGGATTCTCGCTGATCACCTGATCGAGTGTCTTGTACGCAAGCTTGTGACCATCAGCCACGCCCTTAACGATCCGCGCAGTTCCACCCTTCGAAGACAGCACATCATGCGTTTCAGAAGGTCGATCCGAGAGCAGCGCCAGCGCGAGCGTGACTCCACCCGCATTCTTCGTGTTGCGGGAAAGCAATTCGAAGTAATGAGGGTCACCCTCGATCAGCAGGCATTCATCGTTGTGTTGCGGTCGAACCAGGAAATAGGAATCACCCACGTTGGCGCCGACATCGGTCATGCGAAGAAACCCGAACCTGCGCCGCACAGCGCCTGCCAGGCGGTTGAGGTTGTCGGAGTAAGTCGGAAAGAGGTTCCGGTACAGCCGCAGCTGATGCGACATGTTCAATAGGAGGGGCCGGCCGCCGACGTCGTATCGCACGACGGGATCGCCGTACCGAATGAGAACTCTCCGAACTCGCTCGAATATTCGGCTGCTGAAGCCCGTTCCCTCGGTTGCGCGATCAAATACGAACTGAAACATATGGGACTTTCATCCTTCGACCTGGATGAGGTATTCCGCTTCAGGCACCGGCATCGCGAACGGCTCGCCTTTGAAATACCGCACAACTTCCTGCGCCGCTTCCGACTCCATGCGAAGCCGGCAGTCGCGCGTGCCCGATCCCATGTGGCAGGACAACAGGCAGTTCTCCAATGCCGCGAGTTCGCCGCCGTAAGGCTCCTGTTCGTAGACGTCGATCGCGGCCGAAAAGCCGGGACGCGCCCGAAGTGCGTTGGCGAGGGCCGACTCATCGACGATTCCTCCGCGTGCCGTGTTGATGAGAATCGCGTCCGGCTTCATCATCTCGAGCTCGCGTTTCCCGATTAGATGCCTCGTCTGTGGCGTCAGCGGGACGTGAACGGTGATGATGTCCGCCTCGCGGTAAATCGTTTCAACATCGGTCCACATGCAGCCGGTCCATTGAGCAAATTCGTCGTCCATTTTCAGGTCGTTTGCCAGAATTCGAATCGGACTCCAACCCTGAAGGTGGCGAATCACCAGACGGCCGACACGGCCCACTCCGATAACGCCGACGGTGAGCGTCCCCAGGCGCCGGCCGATCCATCGATTCCATACACCCTGCCGCATTCCGCGGTCGGCATTCGCCGTGCGCCGCAGCAGAGCGATCATCTGGCCGATGGCGAGTTCGGCAACGGCCGGAGACGGCGCCGAAGGCGTGTACGTCACCGCGATGCCTCGCTCACGGGCTGCCGCGAGAGGAACATTGTCGAGTCCGATTCCCACGCGAGCGATCAATCGAAGGTCGGGAGCAAGTGCAAGCACGGCCTCGGTGATCGGCTCCGTTCCCGCGATCAAAACCTCGTAGCCTCCGATGAGCTCGGCGAGTTCTTCCTCTTTTAAGCGCCGGCCGAACGGATTCGTCGTGAATGGGATTTTCTCGCGTTCAAGCAGCCGGAGCGGCTCGGGATCGAGGTCCCCGAAGGGCGCTGTCGTGATCAGCACTCGACCAGTCGAGGGGGCGGCCCCCCCGGCCCCGGCGTGGGGGGCCGCCGGGGCCGGGGGGGCCGCCCCCATGTCCCCTTCGTATGGAATGCGATCCTCAGCAAAGCCTTGCTGACGCAGCCACCGCTCGACGCCGGGAATCTGCCAGTCGTAATCGACATCGAAGCCGCCCTGATGGACGATCGGCGCCGTCCGTTCTCCCATCCATGGATAAGGCAGCCGGCTTGGCGCGGCAGCGCTGAAAACCGCTTTTCGCCGGACCGCACGCAGGCAATTGTCGATGAAGTAAACGTCTCCAAGCTTGTCGCGGCTCGTGTCTGCAAGGCTGCGGGAAAACGCAGGAGGAAAGAACGAAACGAGTTCCTGGCTTCCGGTGATATAGCAGGCCTGCAGCGGATTGAACTCGTTATGCGCCGCGACGGTGGTCACGCTGTCGTACTCGGGATGATCTTCCAGAAACGTCACGGCGCGATCGATGAGATCGTTCGTAACGGCAGGCGCGTTTGCCAGAAGGATCACAAGAAGGTCGATACGGTTTTTCGTCTGGGCTTCGAGCGTCTCGATCGCGTGACGGAACACATTGCCCATGTCGGCAGCAGGCGAGGACAGCTCGGCAGGCCGCAGAATGACACTCGCGCCCAGCGTCTGCGCGACCTGCGCCATCGCCGGCGAGTTTGTGCTGATCGCGACAACATCGGCTTTCACGGCGTGCCGCGCGGCAATCAACGGATACATCATCAGCGGCCGTCCGAGTACCGGAAACAAGTTCCGGCCCGCAAGCGCGCCCGATTGTTCTCCAATACCAAAAAGGACGACAGCAATCATCGATCGTATCCATTCGCCCGCAGCCACATCTCGGTGTACTGGACGTCGGCGGGCGTGTGTATGTCGATCACCAGGTCTTCGTTGGCAATCCCTTTGACCCGTTGACCCATGAACCACCAGGGTTGATAGCCCTGAGCCGGAAGGCGGTAATCGCGAATTCGAAACGTCCAGACCTGATGGTCAAGATAGAAGGTTGCGCCGAGCAGTTGTCTCGTCGTCGTAACCTTTTCTTTCATCGGAACAATCGGCGCCAGAAGGCCGTCTGCATCTGTTGTCTTCGCGCGAGTGGGATGATGATCTCCCCATTCGTGCACGGTGACCGCGGTATCCAGCGAGGGATCGTCCAGCAAGGCCTGAATGCATTCGTCAATCTTGCCTGCCGGCTGAATACCGACATTACACATCAGAATCGTGAGCGTCGTCACCGGCACTTTTTTCTCACGGAAAACACCGAGCGCATGATCGATACATTCGTTGTGCTGCGAATCCGGCCGGGCAAATTCCGGTGGACGATCGATGACTTTGATTTCTTGCTGGCGCGCGCAGGCCTTGAGATCCTCGCCGTCCGTGGATAAATAAATGTCGTCGATGAGCCGCGACCGCTTCGCGGCCATGTAGGGGTAAAGCATCAGAGGCCGGCCCAGGATCGGATAGACGTTTTTGCCGGGAAAGCTGCTTCCCTGGCCTCCGCGCCCTGTCAGCAGCGCGATGTTCATCGAACGACTTCCTCCCGAAGCCACCCGACCATACGGCCGATTCCCTCGCGTAGCGTTACCCGGGGCGTCCAATTGAACGCCGTTTGAAACTTCGAGCTGTCGGAATGCATTCCGAAGATGTCGCCGTCATGAGTTTCCACTTCGTGGACCGGGTACGTTTTCGGATCGCGTCCGTACGATTCGATCAGCAGATCGAGAACCTGCCGCACGGTATGCGTCACGCCGCTCCCGAGGTTGTAGACCTCTCCGTAACTGCGTTCGTCGTGCATTGCACGCATGAATCCATCGATGACGTCATCCACATAGATGAAATCGCGGAACCGCTGCAGCGATCCGGTCACAGGCACAGGCTTTCCTTCGTGAATGTACGCGAGATAGACACTGACCATGCCTTGCTTCAAGTTCGCCATGTCCTGACCCGGCCCGTAGACGTTGAACATTCGAAATATCGTCGGCTGCAGCCCAAGCGGAACATGGGTCTGCAGGTAGTGTTCGCCGGCCAGCTTCGTCACTCCATAGCAGGAGGCCGGCATCGGTATATCGGTCTCTTTCACCGGCAACCTTAATGGATTGCCATAAACCCCCATGGAGCTGCCGTACAGGACGCGCCGGACATTGTTCCTGGCACACCATCGCGCGAGCAGCATTGTCCCGCGGGCGTTGATGTGAAGATCACGTTCGGGTTCTTCATGGGATACGCGCGCGGACGTCTGAGCTGCCAGATGAATCACAGCATCGAAGGGTGGAATCAGTTTCTCGAATGTGCCGGCGTGGGAAATGTCCCCTGCGACGATCTCGGCCTCAGCCGGAACGGGAAACATCTTGAACTTTTCCGGAAGGTCGAGAATCGATATAGCGTGACCTTCCGCGTGCAGCCGGCGTGCCAGTCTTCCACCGATAAATCCTGCCCCGCCGGTGATGAGATATCGTTTCATCGTCGCTGAGGTCGAGAGTTAAACATGGTCGACACGATTTTGTCGACACAGCCGCTTTTGACGCGACGGTATCATAACAGCCCGAGAGCCATGCGAATTGGAATCGTTCCGGATCTGCGCAGTAACGCGGGCGGGATTTATCAGTACAGCATCACCATGCTGCATGCTTTACGCGAATGGAGCGAGACCGGCTGCCCGGACGAGTTCGTCATCCTCACCGAAGAAAACGATCATCCGGCAATCCAGGAATTTCACCGGCCGGCATGGACGGTGCATCCGTCCAAACCGCGCTCACTCAAGAGGACTGCAAAAACGATTCTGACCAGATTCGGACTCGAGGCGGCCGGACTCGACATTTTGTCGAAGCTCCGCGGCGGTTCCAAGCCGTTCGATGTCGATCGGGTGCAGTCACGCCCACAGGATAAACAGTGGCTGCGCAGTCTGGGTATCGAACTCGCGTTTTACCCGGCGCCTCAAACACGCTCGTTCGAGATTGGCCTGCCGTATGTCATGTCCATCCACGATCTGCAGCACCGACTGCAGCCCGAGTTCCCTGAAGTCTCCGCGAACGGCGAATGGGAATATCGCGAGTACCTGTTCCGCAACGGGGCGCGGCACGCGACGCTGATCCTTGCGGATTCCGAGGTCGGCAAAGAAGACGTTCTGAACTTCTATGGCGAATACGGCGTTGCGCCGGAGAGAGTGAAGGTCCTTCCCTTTCTGCCTGCGTCTTACCTGCCGTCAAAGGTCTCGGCTGAAGAACGATCGCGTGTCCGCAAAAAGTACAACCTCTCCGAACGATTTTTGTTTTATCCGGCGCAGTTCTGGCCTCATAAGAATCATGCACGGATTGTTCGCGCGCTGGGCCTGCTGAAGCAGCAGAAGATCGAGCCTGCAATCGCGTTTTGCGGTTCGAGCGAAGGCGCGATCCGCCGGAACACACTAAAGGAGGTCATGGCGGCCGCCGATGAATCGAAGGTGGACGGTCAGATTCGGAATCTGGGTTACGTGCCGGACGAAGACATGGGAGGACTGTACGCGGAAGCTGCAGCATTGGTCATGCCGACATTCTTTGGCCCGACAAACATTCCGTTCCTCGAAGCCTGGAGATTCGGCTGTCCTGTGATCACCTCCGATATCCGCGGCATTCGGGAGCAGACCGGCGACGCTGCCGTCCTCGTCGATCCAAAATCCGTTGAAGCCATTGCCGACGGAATTCGCAAAATCTGGACTGGCGCTGAACTCTGCAAAAGGCTGGCCGCGGCGGGCCGTGAGCGCCTGGGCCATTACACTCCGGCCGATTTCCGCAACCGGCTGATCACCATTGTTGAAGAAGCAAAGGCGTATGCAACCCGTTGAGCGCATCGTAGCGAAAGACCTCGTTCTCGCATACATCATCCGGCGTGAACTGGAACCCGAACAAACGACATTCCTGACACCCACGACTTTGAGCTTTCAGGCCGGTTTCATCGTTTATCCGGCGAATTCCGAAATCGCCCGGCACGTGCATAAACCGATTCATCGGGAGTTGAACGGCACATCGGAAGTGCTCGTCGTGAAGAAGGGCCTGTGCGAGGTAGACTTTTTCACGCAGGAAAAGGAGCTCGTCGCGACCCGTGAACTGAGGACCGGCGACGTTCTGTTACTCGTCGCCGGAGGACACGGCTTCCGAATCATCGAAGACACAATTCTTCTCGAAGTCAAACAGGGCCCGTACACCGGACTCGACGAAAAGGAACGGTTCTGATGATTCCCGTCAATGAACCGCACCTGGGCGAACGCGAACTCGAATACGTCACGGAATGCGTTCAGACCGGATGGGTCTCGTCAGCCGGAAAGTTCATCACTCAGTTCGAAGAACGATGGGCTGAGTACTGCGGACGTAAATACGGCGTCGCCGTCAGTAACGGAACCGTCGCGCTGGAACTCGCCATGGACGTCCTCGATCTCCAACCCGGCGATGAAGTGATCCTCCCGACCTTTACCATCATCTCGTGCGCGCAGGCGATCACATATGCCGGCGCCATGCCGGTGCTAGTGGACGCGGATCCGCGCACGTGGTGCATGGACACAACGCAACTGGAGCGCAAGATCACGGACCGCACGCGCGCCATCATGCCGGTCCACATTTATGGCCATCCCGTCGACATGGATCCGGTCATGCGGCTGGCCGAAAAGTATGGTCTGGCGATCGTCGAGGACGCGGCGGAAGCGCACGGCGCAGAATACCGGTCGCGCCGGTGCGGCAGTTTTGGATTGATGAGCTGCTTCAGCTTCTATGCGAACAAGCTGGTGACCACTGGTGAAGGCGGCATGATTCTGACGGACGACAGCAGCATCGCCGAGAGACTCCGTTCGCTCCGCAATCTTTGTTTCCAGCCGGAGCGCCGGTTCTACCATGAACAGCTTGGGTACAACTTCAGGATTACCAATCTGCAGGCGGCGCTCGGCGTCGCGCAGATCGAACGCATGGACGAGATCGTTCAAAAGAAGCGATGGATCGGCGAAGAGTACACTCGGCGCCTCCGGCGCATCCGAAAGATTCAGCTCCCGGTCGAAGAGGAGTGGGCACGAAGCGTCTACTGGATGTACGGAGTCGTTCTGGCTTCGGATGAGGGCATGGATGCCGTCGGGTTCGCTGCCAAACTGAACAGCCGCGGAATCGAGACTCGTCCCTTCTTCCTTGGAATGCATGAACAGCCCGTTTTTCGGCGGCACGGATTGTTCCGAGGCGAAACCTATCCGGTCGCAGACCGGATCGCGCGTCAGGGGTTGTATCTGCCTTCGGGAATCGGCTTGACCGCCGAGCAACTCGGCTCCGTCTGCGACGCGGTCAGCGAGGTGTTGCAATGAATCCAGTCTTCGGCAGCGATTACGCCCGGTCTTATGACCTTCTCTACGCGGACAAGGACTATGCGGCCGAGTGCGATCTGGTCGAACGTGTCATTCGCGGATACGGACCAAACCCCACGCGCAGCATTCTCGACCTCGGCTGCGGTACCGGGAACCACTCGCTTCCCCTGGCAGAGCGTGGCTACGAAGTCACCGGCGTGGATCGGTCGGAAGGAATGCTGTCCCAGATCCGATCGAAAGCAGGAACGAAGGCGACGTTTCAACCCGGCGACATCCGGTCCGTCGACCTCGGCAGGAAGTTCGACTGCGCGCTGATGATGTTTGCTGTCCTGGGATATCAACTCGAAAACGACGACGCACTTGCCGCCTTGCGAAACGCCCGGAAACACCTGAACGCAGGCGGAGTCCTCATGTTCGATGTCTGGTACGGTCCGGCTGTTTTGCGTGAACGGCCGTCCGAACGGGCAAAAGTGATCCCGACAAAAGAAGGGCAGCTCGTCCGGTTCGCCGGCGGCAAGCTCGACATCGCCCGCCAGATCTGTACCGTAAGCTACCAGGTATGGCGGATCGAAAAAGATCACGTGGTCGCCCGCGTCGAAGAGAAACACGACATGCGATATTTCTTCCCGCAGGAGATCGCTCTCCTGCTACAGTCTGCGGGCTTTGCGATGTCCAGAATCGGTTCATTCCCGGATGTGGAACGTGACGCGGACGAAAGCACCTGGAATATCACTGTCGTCGCAAAAGCAGTCTGACGGTATGTGGCCGAAGATCACAGTCGTAACGCCTTCCTACAATCAGGGGAAGTTCATCGAAACGACGATCCGGTCCGTCCTCGATCAGGGATATCCGAATCTGGAATACATCATCGTTGACGGCGGCTCGACCGACGAGTCGGTCGACATCATCCGCCGTTATGAAAAGCAGCTCGCGTGGTGGGTTTCCGAAAAGGACAAAGGCGCGTCCGACGCGATCGCCAAGGGCTTCTCGAGAGCGACCGGCTCCATCCTGGCATACCTGAACTCGGACGACCTTTATCTTCCCGGATCTCTCCAGACGATCGCCGAAACGATGCAGGATCCTGAAGTCGATGTGGCTTACGGCAACATGTACTGGATCGGAACCGACGGCGCGATCATCGGCGAGCAGCGTCAGACGCCGTTCAAACCGATGGCATACCTGTATGGCGGCTCGACACTGCAGCAGCCCGCGACATTCTGGAAAAAAGAGCTGTACCAGAAGTGCGGCGCCATGGACCCTTCGTATCACTTCGCATTCGACACCGATCTCTTCGTTCGCTTCGCGCTCGGCGGCGCGCGGTTTAAGCACGTCAACCGGTTAATCGCGTCGTTTCGGATTCATCCGCAGTCGAAGTCGTCCACTCAGCTCGAAGTCTGTTCACGCGAACTGCAGCGGCTGCGCCAGAAATATCTGCCATTCCCCTTCGACTCGTTTCGCGCGCGATGCGTGCGCGGCATGGCCACGCTGCATCGGACGTTCTGGTACGCCGTGCAGGGCGATCTCTTCTGGCTGCTCGCTCGCATTCCGGACCGGATTCGGGCGCGCAACGCAGCAGAAATGGTCGGACCTCGCGGGAGGCGAATGTGACGGCGAAACGAAAAGTTTTTCACGTCATTACGAAGCTCGAACTGGGCGGCGCACAGAAAGTGATGCTGATGACACTCGAGCGTCTTCCACGCGACCGGTACGAACTGGCGTTGGTCACGGGGCCCGAAGGCCTGCTGGTGGACTGGGCGAACCGAATCCCGTCGTTGCGATGCGAATGGGTTCCGTCACTGATCCGGGAGGTTCAGCCGATCAAAGATACGGCAGCCTTCCTGAAGCTGTGGCGGATCTTTCGCCGCGAACGGCCGGACATCGTACATACGCACAGCGCGAAGGCAGGGATTATCGGCCGCTGGGCAGCGAAGCTGGCCGGCGTTCCTTTCATTTTTCATACGGCGCACGGGTTCGGGTTCAACGACTTTCAGCGGCCCGCTGTCCGCAACTTCTACATATCGCTCGAACGGCTGACTGCCAGGATCACCACAAAACTTTTTATTGTTTCTTATGCCAATGCCGATAAGGCGGAGAAGTGCGGCATGACCCGTCGCGGAGACTGGGTTCTGGCGCGCGATTCGATCTCCGTCGAAGAGTTCCTGCAGCCTTGCCCGCGGCGGCAGAAGCTGCGAGCGTGGGGAATCCCGGAAGATAAAGTGATCGTCGGAATGGTCGCGTGCCTGAAAGCTCAAAAGTCTCCCGAAGATTTTGTCGAGGTCGCGGCGCGTGTGTTGAAAAAAACCGACCGGGCGCACTTTGTGATGGCCGGTGATGGTGAACTGAGGCAGTCGGTGGAGGAACGAATTCGCAAGCACGGGATCGGCGATCACTTCACGCTTCTCGGCTGGCAAAGCGAGAAGGACATGCCCGAGGTTTACCGGAACTTGGATGTTGTTGTCCTGACGTCCCTATGGGAAGGTTTACCGTGCGTTTTTTCGGAAGCGATGGCATGTGAACTGCCGATCGTCGCAACCAACGTCGACGGCGCTCGTGAAGCGATCTTCGACGGCGACAACGGATATCTGCACGAGCCGCACGATGTCGACAGCATGGCGGCATCGGTACTGAAACTTATCGCCGATCCGGAAGCGCGGCGCGCAATGGGAGAGAAAGGCAGGAGCCGCGTGATGGAGTTCGATATCGGCACTTCGGTCGCTGCAGTGGAATCGGTTTACCGGGAATGCCTTAAGACCACGATATGAGATACGGCGCTGCATTCATTTTGAGCTTCGTCTTTGCCCTCTACTGGACGCCACTGATGCGCCGCGCCGCGCTGCAGTTGGGCGTTGTGGACAAGCCTGACGGCCTATTGAAGAAGCAGTCGGATGTAGTTCCATATCTTGGCGGCATCGCCGTATTCATGGCCTTTCTTTTCACGGTCGGCGTCTTCACGGATTTCAGTCAGGAAACGCTGGGCCTGCTCCTTTCGGGAAGCATTGCGTTGATGGTTGGACTGCTCGATGACTTCGGCGCTATGACTCCCGTGCAGAAGCTGCTCGGCCAGACGCTCGCCGCCCTCGTGCTGATCAAGTCCGGCATCTACATCAAGCTGACGTTCATGCCCATCTGGATTGCAATCCCCGTCACCGTACTGTGGATTCTCGCAGTCACAAACGCGATGAACATCATCGATATTCTGGATGGGTTGGCCGCGGGAGTCTCCGTCATCGCCGCGCTGTCGATCGCAATCGCGAACTTCATGTCAGGCCGTCACGAAGTGGCGTTCCTGTCGATCGTCCTCGCAGGCGCAGCGCTCGGTTTTCTTCGTCACAACTTCCATCCTGCAAAGATCTACCTCGGCGATGCCGGCAGCCTGTTCATCGGGTTCATGCTGGCTGCGCTTTCCATGAATGCCGGTTACACGCGCGCGAACCTGCTGGCGGTGGTGAGCCCTGTTCTGATCCTTGGAATACCGTTGTTCGACCTGACGCTTGTCATGTGGATCCGGTGGCGAAACGGGATCCCGGTGATGAAAGGCAGTCCCGACCACTTCGCGCTGCGCCTCCGCCGCATGAAACTGTCGGTGCGTGAAACGGCAGTAACGACGTACATCGTCGGTGCGCTTCTGAGCTTTGTGGCGCTCCTCATGACTCAGGTGACGATTGAATGGGCCGCAGCAACGATGTGCGGCGCGCTGTCGGCAGCCTGCCTCTCCGCCTACCTTCTGATGAAAGTGGACATGCGGTCGTGAGCGGGCAACGAATCGTCATCATCGGCGGCGGGCTCGCCGGCACCAGCGCCGGTTATCATCTTGCCGAACACGATCCGATCATCTTCGAGAAGGAATCCGAAATCGGCGGCCTCTGCCGGTCATTCACCCAGGACGGCTTCACGTTCGACTGCACCGGCCACCTGATTCATCTTCGGAACGCGTACACGAAGGAACTGGTTGCGAAACTCCTGCCCGACGCATTTGACGCGCACGAACGCCGCGCCGCAATCCATTCGAAGGAGACGACGACACCGTATCCATTCCAGGCCAACACGTACGGCCTTCCGCCTGAAGTCGTCAAGGAATGCGTGATCGGTTTCGTCGAAAGCATGCAGGCGCACACAAATGGCGGCCCTAAGAATTTCCATGAGTGGGTTTTGCAGACCTTCGGAACCGGTATCGCGAATCACTTCATGCTTCCCTACAACGAAAAGTTCTGGAAGCAGGACCTTCGAAAGATCACTGCGGACTGGGTCAGCTGGTCGATCCCGAAACCGACTCTTGAAGAGGTCGTCAATGGCGCGCTGGGACTGACCAACAAGGGCATGGGGTACAACCCGAAATTCATCTATCCCAAAAACGGCGGCATCGACTGCCTGCCGCAGGCGCTGGCGAAACCGGTCCGCCGCGTGGTGATGAATGAATCGGTGGAGTACATCGATCCCAAAAAGAAGTACATCCGGATGACCAGCGGCGCTGAAGAGCCGTACGACGTCCTGATCTCCACGCTGCCGTTGCCGGTGGCGTATCGCATGCTGAAGCACACGCCCGATTCGCTTCAGGACGCCGCGCAGAAGCTGCACGCCATTTCCGTGCTGAACATCAATCTCGGAATCAACCGGCCGGATGTCCACGACCAGCACTGGCTCTACTTCCCCGAAGACCAGTACACCTTTTCGCGGGTCGGCTTCCCGATGAACTTTTCGAAGTCTGCGGGGCCGGCAGGCGCGAGCTCGATGTACATCGAGATCACGCACGATCCTAAAGAGAAGATCAACGTGGATGAAGCGACGGAACGTTCGATCTGCGACCTTCAGAAGTGCGGAATCCTGCAAAAGAGCGACCAGGTGTTAACCCGCCACGTGCTCGACATCCGCTTTGCCTACGTCGTCTTCGACGAACACCGGCAAGCTCACCTTCAGAGTCTCATCGACTACATGCAGTCGCTGGGCATCTACACCGCGGGCCGTTACGGCCAGTGGGAGTACTACTCGATGGAAGACTCCATCCTCAGTGGAAAGAAAGCAGCCGAGTGGGCAACGCAGTCCGTTTTACAGTGCCAGTAACCGCCGTTCAAACAATTCAGCCGTTAGGCCACTGACCTCCCGCCCGTCAGCAAAACACTTACGAAATTTCACATCCATGTCTGCGTACGTTCACAAGTCAGGGGCACGCTTTCGACTTCACAGCAATCTTCACAAACGTCGAAAGGAGTCCATCAAGATGACAGAGAACCAGCCCTTTGACCGCAGAACGTTTCTTCGTCGTGGTGCCATGGGCGCAGGGGCGCTGTGGGCGCTCTCGCTCGGAGAGTTCGTTGATCGTCGTGCGTATGGAGCCGTTTTCGCGCCCAGCCCTTATGGCCCCGTGTCACCCAAGGCAGATGAAGTGACCGGGATGAAGCTGATCCAGTTGCCCGACGGTTTTCGCTATTGGTCCTACAGTTGGACTGGAGATCCCCTTGAAGACGGAACACTCTGCCCGAATCTGCACGACGGCATGGCCGTAGTGGATGCACAGGGAAACTCGGGACGCATCATTCTGGTGCGGAATCATGAAGGTGCAGCCGGAGATCCGTTTATCAACACGAAGCCGTCGATTCTCTACAGAAACGACGGCGCGGGCGGCACGACCAACCTCATCTTCAACACAAAAAAGGGAACGTGGGAAAAGGCTTGGGCTAGTCTTGCCGGAACCAATCGCAATTGTGCGGGCGGCGTAACGCCGTGGGGATCATGGATCACGTGCGAGGAAACGGGTGATGCCGGCCATGGCTGGAGTTTTGATGTCAGCGCTCAAAAGGGCGATCCCACCCCCATCACCGATATGGGACGGTTCAGTCACGAAGGTTGCATGATCGATCCGGCCACCGGTTATGTCTACGAAACGGAAGACGGCGGCAACTCCGGCTTATTCAAGTTTGTCCCCTTCCGTTGGGGAAAGCCGGCCGACGGTGGAACCCTCTATATGCTGAAAGTGAAGAACCAGCCCAAACTGAACCTGAGCGCCCCGTACCCGCTGGGAACCACGTGGGACGTGGAATGGGTCCGCATCGGCGATCCGACCGCCGTAACACGATCCTGCTACCTGCAGGGGTCAGACCTGGGCGGCGCGCGCTTTGCCCGGCTCGAGGGATGCTGGTGGGGAGACCGGACAGGTTACTTCCTGTCGACAAATGGAGGTGTCGTCGGCGAAGGCCAGGTCTTCGAATACAACCCGGGCGCGGAAACGGTCAAACTGATCTATGATTCGCCCACCGCAAACGAAGTCGATAATCCGGACAACATTACGGTTTCTCCACGCGGCGGCCTTTTGATGTGCGAAGACGCCGCCGGAGACAACGTCTTCGGTGAACGGATGGTAGGCCTCACTCTTGATGGAAGGACGTTTACGTTCGGTATCAACAACATCAACTTCCTGCCGGGCGGCGTCGGCACGCCACCGAACCCTTCGATTGTCGTACGCGACTACCGTAATCAGGAATGGGCGGGCGCCTGCTACAGTCCGGACGGTAAGTGGCTCTTCGTCAACATCCAGACACCGGGTGTGACGTTTGCGATAACGGGCCCCTGGGGAACCGGTCCTCTATAGAAGCTCGGATGAGAAAAATGGGGTCGTAGCCCCTTTATTGAATTCGGGGTCAGACGCATTAAGCTGATGAGACAAGCGTCCGACCCCGATGCGTGAGGAAGCCTCGACATCTTCTCAAACAATCAAAGAACTCCAGGACTCGCAACAGACGAGCACAACGGAATTATCGGGAGAATTATCGGGACTGAATTCGAAGCTTGCGACGAACCAGGCTGCCCTCACCAGTCTCAACAACCGTATGGATCGGAAACGCGTGGACTTTGATGTTCAAGGCCGCCGGATGTCACAAATCGCTCCCGGCATCAATCTGACAGTCCGGCGTTTCGATGCGGGTAAACAGGAGATCGATGGAACCGTACAACTCGAGGGCATGAGCATGCCCATTCGCGCGCAAGGTATTAAGAAGCCGGTCGTCTTCTACTTGCAAAATGAAACCCGGCCTGTCGAGGTGGTGCTGACCCAGGTTTCGAAGAATGGGGTCTCCGGGTACGTGAGTCTCCCGACTGTTGAATAGTGTTCTAACCGCAGAGACACAGAGCCGCAGAGGATATGTCCCTCTGCGCCTCTGTGTCTCTGTGGTTAATCTAGAACTCGATTTTCGCGGCGTCGGCCAGGATCATCTCTCGATAAACCGGCAATGACCACCCGGCCTTCTCGAGCTCGACCAGGCGCTTTTCGACTCTGCTCCGATAGGTCTTGGGATTCCCGTACAGCTGTTTCAGCTGAGCCTTCGTCAAGTCGATCTGAAACGCAGCAAGCCCACACATCTGATTCGCTGCCGCTTGACCGCGCGCCGCAACATATGCGCTTGGGTTAGCGATCAACGGAACTGCGCCCTCATTCGGTGTGGAGTACTTCGCGATGGGCACGTCCACATACGGGTTTCGGACGCCGCCGCGCGGATTCCCGTTCTCGTCCAGGAGCATCGAAGAACCATCGTTGGCTTCGTTGCGATCCTTCCAGATACGGTCTGCCTTTGGAGGCACAATTCCCTTATCCACCCACTGAAGGAGATGATGGAACGCCACTGACATATAGGCCTGAGTCAGGAAATTGCTGTTCGGGTTCTTGCACGGGTTCGGATGGAGCCGGTCGTTGTCGCGCGAATCGATGTGCCCCATGCCCGGGAATTCATAAACGCGATATTGATTACCCGCCTCATCCCCGTCCTGTCTCGATGTGATGGTCGCCTGTCGGACCTCGAGCATCGTCGGAACATGAATCATCGGGACGTCGACCTGGGCGATCTGCGCGCCATTGGAAGTAGGGAAGAAGCCGTCAAAGATGCGCTGCATGTCCGGCGTCCTATAGACCGCGTGCGCCGGCAGGTACTGGATCAGAGTGCCTGCAGTGGCGGACGTTCCGCCAAGAACAATCTTTCTCACGTTGAGCGCCGCGAGCGGGTTGCCGCTCTGCTTTGACTTTATCAACGCGCCAACCTGCGCGATGATCTCGCTCGTCTGCGGACCCTGGACCGAGAAGTCCTTGTAGCGTTCCTTATTGAAGTCGATGACGCCCTGAATGCCGCCTGCCACGATCTCGACCGCGATGTACCCGGTCGACATGCCGTAGACCGACGTGAATTCGAACATATGAGCTGATCCGCTGGGATGCATCGGCTCGACAAGAACCAGACCGTTGAACGTTGCGTCGCTCGTCGGCCGGCGGACAACGATGCGGGTCTTATAAGGTTGTCCGTTCGCTGTGCCGGAAATGAAGTACTCACGAGCTTCATATTTGAAGTTCGCGAGGCCCTTGCCCGGCGCGAGCGACTGAACCGACTCGTACATGGCGCCCGGACTAGTCACCTGCGCCGACACAGTCGGAAGCGTTACAGCGGTTGGAGTCTGAGGAAGATTGGCCGGCGGCGCCTGTTGTCCTCCGCGGCCCTGTCCACCGCCACCGGGCCCCTGGCCCTGGCCTCCTGGTCCCTGTCCTCGACCTCCCTGCTGCCCCGTAACAATTGCAGGGATCATGGCGATTGCCAGAACAATCACGATAAGCGCCATGCCCGGCATCCAACGATTCGATAGTTTCATCACGATCTCCTTGTCCTCAGACCTCGAAGTTTGCCGGGAATTATTGCACGGCACGCCGCACGGCGGAAGCTTCAGCAAGTACTTCTTCGGATCGGCGCCTTCTGCCGACCCAGGCCCAGCAACGTCGCACTGCCAGCGACAAGCCGGTAAAGACAAGCATCGCGCCCGCGGCAGAAGCGATTCCGGCAACGGTCTGGCCGAAGAAACCATAGAACTCACCGGTGTGAAC
>Ga0137465_1000108_pt1 | contig 68333 bp, 93 predicted proteins | sample EasRivERMGT828_2_FD_104906 | JGI IMG/M metagenome (GOLD analysis project Ga0137465, IMG submission 104906) | Soil microbial communities from meander-bound floodplain in the East River, Colorado, USA - East River MetaG ERMGT828_2 | ecosystem: Environmental > Terrestrial > Soil > Floodplain ... | reverse complement strand
GGCCCTACATAAAGGTCGGCATCGCCCAGAACGGGTGGAGGACGAGGATCGACCAGATCCGCGGCCACTCGCCATTCAAAGTGCGACGGGTATGCTCCCGGTCCGTCCCGCTGGCTGGTCTCAGGTATGGCGAGAAATACGCCCACGAGCAGCTAGCTGCGTTTCATCACCACCGCGAATGGTTCTTGGTCGACACCAAGACCGTGGCGGCAGTTCTGAAGGTTGCAGCTACGGTCGCAGAGGAAGTGGCGTTGCGTATCGAACTCGAATATGCTCAAGCTCAGGATAAGAGGAAAAAAGACACAAACCTGACACCCGTACACGTCGCAGTTAAAAATCCGAAGTTGGATGCGCGCGGAAAACTTATTTTATATCCGAGGGTTAGAGAAGAAGCGGAGTCATAATAGACGCATTATCAGGCTGCCCCTCGTTGGGGAGGGGTGTCCCGCGGCGGAGGTATGGTGGGGCCATAGAAAAGTCAATGAAAATCAAGCGATGGCGGTTTAGACGGCGCTCTGAACGTGCAAAACAATGCAGGAACGCGCGCAGAACGAGCAAGGGTGTGTGACACACGGCTGGCACAGTCCGTTCTGGATACAACTCCAACTCTACAGCATGCGTGGTTATTCATCTTGGCGTAGGGGTTCCCACGGATTGCCTGCGCAACCAAGGTCGGCCAGCATCCCCTGGCACAGCAGCGGTGGTGCGCCGTGTTCCCTCAACACAGCATCCCCCGTTGCCACCGCCATCAGTTCCCCGGCTGTGCACGGCCACGCTACCCCCGTAGCGTGGCCCCTTCTCACCCGATCTCATGCGGCGCTAGCGGCGCAGCCATGGGGGAGAGACATCCATTCCGACCACGTGCGCATGACGCTCCTATCTTGCGTATGTCTTTGGGATGAAGTGCTCTGGCGGCTCCGGCACATCCATGTAGCCCGTCGCATCGTCGCCGCTCGGGGCGATGCCGAACACGAGACAGGCACCGCCCTTCCTGACGTGGGAAGGATGGACACCCATTACCCAGGCCATGTTCACCCAGCACGGCACGTCTGTGTGCGTCGTCTCGCCGCCGGTCGTCGTAGACACGCGGCTGTGCGTCTTTACCCATCGCTCAGACATTCACCGCTCCTCTATTCCTTGCTGCTGATGACGATGAGCACAAGCAGCGTGCGCATGAGCTCTTCCATGTCGGCGGATGTTGGCAACCGATCTACCCACTCCCGGAAGTCCCGGCCACGCACACCGACATATAGCTCCAAGTCTACGTCGTCTCCGTCCTCTCCGTATGGCATCGTCCACTCGACGCGCTGGATTTTCGCTGCCACAGATGCCGCTCCTCAGTTGCCGTCTGAATTACGCAAATTGGCGACAGGATGCCACGCACCATCCCCGCCGAGGTATTCGAGCTGCTCTGACTCAATCGGCTTTCTCGCGAACAGGTCGCCGGTGCTCTCGGAGAAGATGTGGTCGCCGCGCTTCGTCCGCAGCACCACGGGCGTTCCGTCCTCTGGGGCGAACTGCCAAACGCGCTCCGGTCCTGGCATGAAGTAGGATCGGCGCTCCGTCAGCCCATCGGGCCATGCCGATTGGTCGGTGAACTCGTGCGGCCTGTGGGTGTTCAAACGACCAGAAGCCGCGATGCCATAAAGACGCTCTGCGTTGGTTGCGTGGTAGGCATAGCCTGGGTCACCTTTGAGGCCTTCCTTTAGGCGTGCTGGCTCAACCCGCTTCCCGCCCCGAGGGGCGGCGGCGCCAAGAAGAACGGACGCAAGGCCGCCAATCGCTGGCACCCAATCTCCTTGGCGAGCGTCGTTGCCGATCTGAGCGGCGACCGCCTCGTCTCCACCAAGAGGATTGGGAGCGCGCCACCTCGGCGTCTCTAGGGACGGACCAGCCAACGCGTTCGGCGGCACGGCGAACTGGTTCTCCATGAACCGCGCTTGGCTCTCCTCGCGGCCAACATCACGCGCAACATCGGCCGGATACCACTGCTGCAGTAGTTCGGCGAGCGTCTTTGGGCGGTCTGCCATTGTGGCCTCCTATCTTTGCAACGCCGCACGCGCCTCGGCGCAAAGCTTCTCCAGGGCGGGCGATTGCCAACCCTCATCGGCTGGACCCTCATCCCAATGTTGCTCAGCGACCGCGAGCAACTTCCAGCCCAAGGCCTTGATCTCCGCAATCTCCTGGGCCATCACCTCAATCGTGGCGTCATCCCAGCCGCACATGCGTCTCTCCTCCGTTACCTATAGGGACAGTCGCGCGGCCAAGACATTTCGGCTCGCACCCATCCATCTCTCTGTTGCCGCATCATTGCCTCTTGCTCAGCCGGCGTCATTGCCTTCCATTTCGCAACAGACTCCGCCAACAGCTTCGTTAGCCCCGGTCTATCGGCTATCGGTTTGCTACGCATCGCCTCTCCTCTATTTCCTAGGCTTGCGCTTCTTCGCGCGAAGCTCGTAGTTGCGAACTGTTCCAGTCGATACCTCGAACTTGCGCGCAGTCTCTGCCCTCGATGCGCCGGCCTTGCGCATCCGCACAAGCTGCTCGGCGCGAGCCTTGGATAGCTTCGGCTGCGCGCCGTACCGGAGCCCGCGCTCCTGTATGGCCCTGATGCCCGCCGATGTGCGCTGCGAGGTCCACTGCGCCTCTAGCTGCGCCAGCAGCCCAAGCAGCCCCAGCACGAACTGGCCCATTGGCGTTGTAAAATCGTAGCCTTCTTGCAAGCTCTTGAAGTTTGCGCCGGCCGCCGTGACGCGATCTAGTAGCGCGTACATATCCCGCGCGTTGCGCACGAGCCTGTCTAGACGCCACACAACCAACGTATCGCCGGGGCGAAGGTCCATCAGCGCAAGCTCTAGCTGTGGACGCCTCTTGCCCTTCGAGGCGGATCGTTTTTCTTGGTAGACGTTCCAGCATCCGGCTTTCTCAAGTGCGTCTAGCTGTACGCGTAGCTCTTGGTCCTCGGTGGACACACGCGCGTAGCCGATCATCTTCCCGGTCGGTTTCGCATCCATAAACGAACGCTACCCGCAACGATGTGATTTGTCAACAGGTCGTACGAATAACTGTTGACAGGTTCGGGGATGATCGCTATGTTGGGATCATCAGACAGGGAGACACGGCCATGAACGTCAAGATCGAGTTCAACAAAACCGGCCAGTGGGACACCATCCGCCGCAGCTTGATCGACGACGCCATCGTCAAGGTTGGCCACAAGACAGAAGCCGCCGCCCGCGAGTATGCAGCCAAGTGTGAGGCTGGATACTCCCACCTCCGCAACGTCAACCGTTGAGGCCTCTAAGATGGACGCTACAGTAAGCCGTAGGACCAAGGAAGCCGCGATCAGGCGGCTTATGAAGGTCATTCATCAGGTGGAAGCCGCGCAGAACTCCAACTGCGTACAAGCCTGCAACGGCATCATCAGCACAGGCGACATCAACACAGCCAAGAGTGAAATTTACCGCGCAGTCCAGCGCATCGAGCGAACACTGTAAGATGCCAAAAATGTGCCCACACGATCCAGACAACGAGAGAGGCGGAGCGCACAAGCACCACGCTACGCCGATGGGTCCGATTTGCTCGTGTGGGCATCGGACGTTTCAGCCCACACGAAAGGCCTCTAAGATGCCGCGCAATGAAACGCTGCTGCCGACGCCCACTGGCAAAATCGCCAGCATGGGTTGGAAGCTCGACGAGGAAACCGGCGAGGAAGTGTTTTACGCCGAGGTCCGCTTCGACGGCATTCCGCCGCTCTCTCCCAAGATCGTATGGGAGGCAATTCCCGTGACCCTTCAACCGGCAACATAGGCCCGACCATGAAGCTTCGCATTTGCCAGATCGTAGACGTGGACGGCCAGGGCTGGATCGCCCTGACGCGCGGAAGTGAAATCATCGCGCGGTTCACCAACTGGACCGACGCGCGTTTGGCCTACCGCAACGCCACCAAGTGAGCCCCTCAGATGCCCGCGCCGCAAACGCCCTTCGTGCACGAGTTCCACAACAACCTTGTGGGCAAGTACACCGCGCTCGCGGCTGTGCATGGGCTCAACACATACCCGGTGTCTATGTACGAAGGTCGGCACTGCTACGTGACCGGCAGCTACCGCGTGAAGCCGAAGGGTCGCCACGCCTACAACGTGGTGACGGTTTGGTTCTGCGACGATGGCTCGGTGCAGCAGATACCTGCCGGCAAGTTCAACAAGGCCGTGAAAGACGCACCGCTCCGCTGCGCGTGCGGCATGGAAATTAGACACTGCGTCCGCCGCGATGGCGGGTGCGTCGAACGCTGACAAGGAAGGCCAGCCCGATGACCACAGAACTGCGAGAGGAATTGGCGCGCATCCTGGAGATGGTGGCCAAAGACGGCCTGCCGGGGCCGCGAGACCTTGACGTGGCGCTCGACGCCATCGAGGCCGCGATACAAGCGCTCTACATGCCTGACTAATGGAGCCCTCTAAGATGACCTACGACCTCGAATTTACCAGCGGCGCCGAGGCCACCGAGTTCCTTGCCGCTCTGGCGTTCAAGGCGCTCCCCGGCAAGCCCTTCTATAGCCACGCTGCGCACGGCTACGACGACCACGGCCGCGCAATCGTGACCTTCGCCCGCAAGTGCTACACCAGCACCGGAGAGCCTGTGCGGTGGCAGTTCGCCGATCAAATCAAGAGGGCACGCTAATGCGCGTCGGAGACGTAGTGCGCGACCGCGCCCAGCTTCGCGGAACAGTGCAGGCCATTCGCCCCGGTCGGGTGTGTATGGTGCGGGTGGAGTGGGCCAGCGGGGACACATCTTGGATCAAAGCGCGATGGTTGCGGACATCGCCCATCGCGGAGATTGAAGTGCTGGCGTCCGAGTCGCCGCACGGCGGCACTCAAGCCATAGACGCGGTTCGCAGCGATCTGCGGAAGTTGTGACAACGGAGGCCGGACAGATGAACGGCTACATCAAACGCAAGTCGTCGGACATGGCGGACGCGGTGATAGCAATCATCGAGCGCGACGGCGCGGTCGTTCGCGAGAACATCCGCGACGAGATAGAGGCAGGCTTGTGGGACGCCATGCGTCCTGAGCACGCCGCAAACAGAGGCATAGGAAAGCTGAAGCGAGCGCTCGGCATGAGTACCGGCCGCTCGCGTAGCGACCTATAGTCACGAAAGGCCTCTCAGATGCCGACAGAGCGCGTCATGGTGGAAATGGGCGGCTACCGCAAGCGATGCACAATGGTCGGCCGCCCGATATGGGACGAGAACGAGGGCGGACTGGTCTCAAGCGTGCGCCATGAGGGGAAAGAGATCGAGGTCGTTGACGTGCATGGCGTATGGCTCACGCGACCCGTGTGGGAGCACCTCAAGCGCGCGCTAGATCGCAGCATCAGGAAACGGAAGTAGAGACCAGAGAGATGACGGATTCAATCACGTTCCGCCCAGGCCAGGAGTTTGCGGGCAAGATTGAGGTCAACCCGGAGCCGCAGGCAATCACATTCCACATCCCGGCCGGAGACTGGGTAATCCGCATCACCAAGGATGGCGTCGTGTCCAATCCGATCCATCAACAAGTGAGCCATCTCTCGATGAACATGATGGAGGCCCTGCTGTGCGGAATATTGTTCGGCATCATCTTGCTGGGTATGCTCATCGGACCACTACTGCTACAGTGAGCCCCGGACTCTACACTACTCAACACTCACTCTACACTCGTGTAGAGTTCAGCAAACGCCAAACCCCGCCCCACCCAGAGGGCAGGGCGGGGGAAAGAGTAGGAGAGAGCAGTGGACATAGACTCTGTGATTGACGAAATGGCCCGTGACATCTTGATCGGCACTATTGGGCAGCACAGCGCGACACTAGAAGACGAGCTAAAAATGGTGGCGCTGATCCGATCTCATGGGCATCTCCTGGCCCGCCGACTTGAGGATCTCGTTCGCGAGGATTGGGCGGCCTTCTCTCTACCGCAGCAGAACCCACAGCCAGACGCTGGTAGCAAGCGCCCATAGGCTGACGACGATCAGCCGCCGCTGAGCCAAGCCCATATCAACCCACCCACGAACAGCGCTGCGGGCACGATGTAGGAACTGGCTATCCTGGCCCCGATCCAAAGAGCGATCGATGTGATCGCCTCCCGGCTGACCTTGTTGACGGACTGCTCTAGCCACGAGCGCCAATGGGTCTGGAGGGGCGAATCCGTTGGGCTGGGCGAGGACAGCGGCGAGACCGAGGTCCGGTTGGTGGTAGCGAGCAAGATCAATAGCTGGCCAATCAGCTCGATCGCCTTCTCCTGGTTCGCGATCTGGCGGTCCTGCTTGGTGTCGATCTGGCGCAGAAGATTGTGGTTGTCGCGCTGGCGAACCCAGAAGAGCGTTTCGATATCCATGCATGATGCCCTCGTGCTCCCTCATGGGCTCCCCAGCCCAATTACTTCGCCAGCAACGCTTTCGAATACGACTGCATGCAGCGTAATTTTCCGGTCTCCTTGCCGTAGTCACGGCGGAGCTCGGCGTGCTTCTGGATGATGTCTTCTCCCGGCTTGATGTCACCCAAAGGCTTGGGGGCCAGCATGCAGCGGGCAGGAGGCGGCTCAGTGCCCTGGCTCGAGGCGCAGCCGGCCAGCAGGAGCGCGAGCGCTCCCGTTAGAACAATTCGCATTGTGATGGTTTCCTTAGCGGATCGAAGACAAGGCCGCGGCAACGTCGGGCGTGGCGTAGCACTTGCCAGAGCGCAGCAGGACAGCACTGGCATCGGTGTAGGCTGCGTCCCTTAGTTCGGCTTCCTTGGCCGCAGCGGCTTCCTCGCGGGCATTGACGGCGCGAATACGAGCGTTGGTCGCCTCGACGCGGGCGGCTTCGGCGCGCTGCTCAAACTTGCGGCCATGGTTCCAGGTGTAGGCGAGCAGCATGAGCACGCCGGCCGCCATCCACATACGCGGGTTGAGTAGTAGTGTCATCCACATGGTTTCACTCCATGCCCGAGGGCGTGTAAGAGCCGCGCTTCACGTCGTCATGCATCCAGCGCAGGAACAGCGCGGCGATGCAGCCGCCAGCAATGCAGCCGACGATGAAGACCGCCCAGCCGTGGTCCTGTAGGAGCTGGACGATGCCGTCCAAGTAGCCCTTGCCGAGGCCAGCGGCGTCAGCAACGGACACGCCGGCACCGCCGATGCCTAGGGTGAGCAGCCAGTCCCTGACACGCTCAGCCAGCGATGCTTTGCGGGAGACCGCAGCGAGGCTGGTTGTTAGCTCCCTTGCCTCCGCCTTGGGGAAGACAAGCGCGGGATCGTCGATCGCCTCGTCTGCAACCTCGCTGCCGGCGACCGGCGCACCTGCAATCGCTGCAGCGACTTCCGCGTCAAGCTCGGCCAGGCGTTTGATGATTGCCATGGCGCCGGACTGGCCGGAGACAGCGGTCGAGGACCACTGGCCGTCGGCGACGTACTTGCCGCGGCTGTAGTGGTTCGTTCCGCTCCACAAGTAGGGCGACAGAACGGACTGATGCCAGAGCCGGTAGCCCCAGCCATTGAACCGCTCGAGTTCGTAGCAGATGCGCTCGATCGGCCACTCGCCTATCGTCTCAAGGCCCTTCAGCGTGAGGGCGTCGGCCGCACTCTCCGCCCAGGTGTAGCGTTCGCCATTTGCCGGCGGCGCCTTGGGCCTCCCTGCGGGGACGTGATAGGTCCGTGCCGTCAGTGGATCACCGCAGTGGAGGTGCCGATCAAACGCTAGCCCGCACTCCATGGCGTGGATCGCCCCGATCATGAACCAGGGAACGCGCGTGGTCTCAGAGACGGCTTGGTAGCGCGCCTTCTTGGCTGCGATCTTCTTGGCGGTCGCGTCGATGTCCGGCGCCTTCGAAGCGCGGATCTCCATCGATGCCCAAAGACGCGCGTACTCCTCTCTCAACGCTTCATAGGTAGGGGACGGCATGAAGTCTCCTTGTTGACAGGACCGGACAAAATGTCATAGACGTGGGGGATGCATAAGCGAACGAAGCACATGACGCCGGACGAACTCGCAGACATCCGGGAGCGGCTCGGCATGACGAAGTCGCAGCTAGCCGATCATTTGGATATCGACCCGCGCACGGTGCGGCGCTGGGAGCTTGGAGAGGTTGTTATCCCCAAGCCTGTAGCTATGTTGCTTCGGCTGATGTCGATCACGAAGACGTGATGCGATGACGGATTGACGGACATTTTGTCCGCTCGTATATTCCTCTTGCAGCCAGAGAGGAGACACCGCCATGAACGCCAGCGCCAAGAAGGTCCAGGTCCTCTACCTCGGGAACGGGGAGTGGGGCCTCTTCGTGAACGGCGACCTGGTCAAGGTCTTCGACAACCGCGGGCAAGCCGAAGGCTGGGCCTGCGATCCAAACCTCTGAAGGAGACACGAGATGAGCGCGAACAATGTGACCTCGGCTGGAGAAGCCCTGCGGGTTCGGCAGGACGGCCAATACTGGGTCGTTGAACTCTTCTCGGCTGTCAGCAAGCGGTGGCTGGTTCAGGGCGAGCACCTGAGCCGCGAGGCGGCCTACGCCGACATGAAGAGCTTCTCCTACTTGGAAGACTTCAACTACGTCGGAAGCAAGCACCACTACTGAGGGAGCGCACGATGACCTACCGCCTTGGTTCTTCCCCCGCGATCTACGCTCCAGGCATCGTAGCCTGGGCAATCAACGGGTACGCCTTCAAGCGCGACCGCGCGAACATGGTGCGGGTTCTGACTGATGGCTGGAAACTGCCGAAGGACGCTGCCAAGGCTCTCTTGAGCAAGAGCGTCCCCTACAAGGTGGAAGACGAAACCGTAGTCTTCGAGGTGAAGTGATGAAGCACAACGACGTCGGACGCTACGTCCAAGAGCTTGGACTGGAATGGCACCGAGGCCACGGCGAGGTCGGCGACCGGATCGAGATCTTCATCTGGCCAGCCGCGAAGAACGGCACGCGCTTTGACCGCTTCGTGGCGATTGAGGAGTTCAGCGACGGTAGCGCCAAGATGTACCTGGACGCCACGAACTCTAAGGTCCTGCGCAAGATGGCCAACCCAGAGGAGGACGCATGATGGAAAAGTCGATCGACACTTTTGAGTTCTACAGCCCGATCAACCTTGAGGGTTCATGGGGCGGACGGAACCTGAGCGAGAGAGCCCGCAGCACCATGGAGCTTTGGCTCCACAACAAGACGCTAACCGGCTTCATCGAGTGGATCGTCTACCTCAGCGAGGATGACGAGATGGTCGAGGGCATCGGCCTCACCTTCGAGATCGACCCCAAGGGCAAGCGCTCCCTGACCGACTACGACGGCGTTATGACCCTCCCGGATCAGGCCATGGACCTGCTGGAGAAGCACGGCATCGACTGCGCCGAGATGCGCAAGTCGCTCGCAGACTGACACAGCCCGGTATCCACACCTTGTTGCCCGGTTGCCATCTCGGCGGCCGGGCTTTCGTTTTGCCCAACTTCCGGGAATAGTTGACGAATCCTTAACGCTTTCACCGTTCCACGTCAGAACAGCGGAAAGCGTTAACAAACCCTTGATTTCCGCATGGAACGAACCCGTTTTGACCGTTCCATGTTGCCCTGTCGCCACCCCATCTATAGCGTCTCGCCCCGATGCGAGAGTTGGCGAGACACATGGGATGGAAGTTCCACAACCTTGTGGGTGCCCACTCCGTTGTCCTTCGTGTGGCTTTCGACGACGCCTTCCGGCGGATGTCAGTCGAGCACTTCCACCCCGAGATTGTCAGTGGCGACGCGCTGCGCTGGAACCCGATCCCCTACGACGTCGCCTCGATCCGAACCTACCGGGTGATCATCTGCGCCCCGCACCCACGAGGAGTAGGGGGCGTGTGGTGGGCGGAGCTGATTGCGCAGCCGCCGCCCATCTACATCACTGGATCGTTAGTGAGCCGCCGCGCTTAGGCTTCGGCTTTGTGATCAAGATCTCCAGCGTCCCTGACGGCGGAACGTAGCCGCGTAGATCAGCCAGACTGGCCTCCGGGCCTTCCTTCAGAATACGCGCCCGCGCTTCAGGCCATGCCTCCTGCACCTTCTCGAACGGGACGACTTTGGTGCGGCCCTTCGTCAGCCTAGCCTCGAGTTCCTCGGCAACGGCTGGAGCCTTGGACCGCAGCTCCTTGACCAGCCCGTCGGTGCCCAGGATTTCCTTCTGCGCCCATCCAGGATGCCCCGTCACGATCAGCGCGTTGCGCGCCTCTCGCATCGACAGGTCTTCCAGGATCTCGTTGACGACGCGCTGATCCGAAGGCGACAGGCTGACCTTCTCAGGCTCACGGAACTTGTGGCGCCGATCGGGGACCGTGCTCCGCTTCACGAGGTTGTCCATCAGGATGTCCTTGCGGATGCCGGAGATGGCCTGCAGCACCTGGCGCGAGCGGTGGACAGGGTGCAAGTCCTTGTCCTTCTCGTCGAACCAGCCGCCTTCGAGGTACGCATACGCTTTCTGATCGTCGGTAAGGCGTTCCATGAAGGACTTGACCTCGAAGTTGAGGCGAGGATCGGCGCGGCCGGCTGCGACAAGGCGCTTGTAGGTCTCCGCGGCCTGCGTGTACTTGCCGCCGTCGCGGCTTGCCTGCTTCCAGAACTCCTCCACTGACAGCGCGCCGCGGCCGGCACGCCGGCTGAACCTGGATACGAACCACATATCCTCGAGCGACTTCTCGGCGCGCGGGGTCTGCGACACGCCGGGGATGATGCCGCCGGTCATCTTGTTGATGCGCGGCAGCATGTAGTCCGAGGCGTTGAGAAGATCGCGGCCCAAGGTGCCGAGGGCACCAGCCATGAAGTGGTCGATCTGCGCTGGCGACCAACCCATCACCTTGCCCACCATGCGCCCGAGTTCCGACGTGTAGGCGTTGAACTGGTACTCAGGCGCCAATGCCCGCAGGTCTCCGCCGACGATGTCCTTGTCGCGGAAGGTGTCCTTGCCGGTCATCATCTCGTAGTAGAGCTTGAGTGCCTGCAGCTCATGCGGCGGGACCATCGTGTGCTTGAGGGATTGAGCGAAGGTCTTCAGCGCGCGGGGATCCTGCTTCCAGTAGCCGGCAAATCCAGCTTCCATAGCATTGGAGATAGCTGCGAGCTCGAACGGCTTCGGGAAGCGCCACCAGGTCCCGTTGATCTTGAAGAACCAATGGGTGGCACGCATGTAGTCGTTGAACTCCTGGTACTCCTTGCTCTCGTCGTCGTCGCCAGAGTAGAGCGCCGCCAGCGATACGCCGACGATGCCCATGGTCAGCATCTTCACCCACACCTTGGCCGCGTTCGGGATAGCCGCCCTATCGGCAACCGACACGGGCTGACCCATGCCGGCCCGCAGGTATGGCGACACGGCATCACGGTAGTTGGTGTAGGTGTTGCGCTCTCCGCTGATCGTGCGGCCTGCCGCGCTCATGCCCTGCACGGCAGCGTTGAGGAACGCCACAAGCCGGGCAATCACCATCATCTTGGAGCCGGAACGATCGAACGGCATCACGTCGTTGGCGCCGTAGGCCCCTTCCCAAGCCGCCTCTTCTGGCGTCATGCCATCGGCAAGCGCGCGATCCTGGATTGCCTTCATGTGCCCGACGCGCGTTCCCGCCTCGGTGATCTCCATGGTGCGCATGAACGCTTTCCACGACCACTCCACGGGATGCAATGCCCTCGGCCAGTTTAGCGGGACCGCCCAGAAGCCTTTGCGTCGCAGGGATTTGATGTCCCGATCACGGGCAGCGCTCTCTTGCAGATTGGTGTCGATGCCGCCCATCATCACGCCGAAGGCTGCCGCGCGCTTGGACACATCGTCATTGGCAATGACGTGCTTCAAGCCCTTGGTGCCCGTGACGAATGGCGTGTAGTTCTCGCTCAGCGTCCAGGTCTGCAACTGGTCACGCAGGAAGTTGTTAAACACGTAGGACACGGCCTTGGTGACGCCGAAGCGCAAAGCCTGCGTGCCCATGGTGGCAAGCTCGAACGCCATGTTGGCGTTGTCGGTGCCGACCGCCGTGAATGCGTCGAAGATGTCCTTGCCGATGTCATGGTCGCCCATACGGATCGGCACGCGCTTACCATCTTCGTAGAGGTAGACGATCTTCTCGCCCTTCTCGTTGATGTCGGTGGCGCGGAAGATGGTGGCAGCCGCATCCTCGTCGAACAGCTCGTCGACCATGTCGATCAGGTCTTGAGCGTCGTCGGGGTTGAGCTGCTTGACGGCATCCTTCATGGCCTCGCGCACGTCGACCCGAACGCCCTTCATGTCCCTGGCCGGGAGACGCTCTGCGATCGGACCGCCGGCCGGGCCTGCCCAGCGCGCAAGATTGTCGAGAGCCCGGATCGTTCCGTTGAGGGTGATCCGGCCTTGCTGGGCGTAGACGTTCTGGGCAATCGATTCCAGCGGGTTGATGAAGTCCAGGGTCGATCCCTGGAACCGCATGAACACCTTGCGCTTGTTGGTGCCGCGGGCGGCGCCGACCGACGACGGAGACTTGTCCGGCATCACGCGGTTGCGCGGGACGTAGTCGACCCGGTTGGAATAGGTCTGGTAGTCCTCGGCCGTGAGGAACCCTTCCTGATACATCAGCTTCAGCATGTTCTGCTGGAACTGATACAGGATCGGTGCAGCGCGGGCGAACTCAGGGTGCGCCTTCTCGATGTCGTCCTTGGCCTTGGCCCACACGTCGCGGGGGATCAACTGATCCGGCGGGTTCTCCAACTCGCCGCGGTCGTACCGATCGAACTCCGCCAACATGCTGCGCGAGATCAAGTAGGAGCCGAACAGCTCCGCCTTCTCCTCGTTCCACTGCGAGCGCCGGTTGCCGCCGAAGGCTGCATCAAGCGCATCCTGATAGGATGGGCCAACGGGGTCAGCCATGCCCCTCAGGCGCACGCCGTTGAGCAAGGTGGCTGTTGCCTGCGCCTTGGCCTGGGCGGCCAGCCGCGCCCGCTTGTAGGGGTCGTTGATGGCCTTCAGGACCAGCTTCTCGCCCTCAGCGAGGTTGATGCCTGCCTGCCTACCGCCCTCCCTCAGCATTTGCTCGACGGCAACCTTGAGGCCGTGCCAGCGGTCTGCGTAGCTGTGGAAGAAGGAATAGAGCTTGTCGGAGAGCGTCTTGCGGAAACCCTTCTCCTGCAGCTCCTCCTTGATCTCGCCCAGTTTGCCTGGGCGCTCGGTGGACTGGATGCGGGAACGCACGGCGCCGGCCGGCGACGCCTTCAGCAGAGCCTGGAAGCCATCCTGGACCTTCTCCAGGGCCTCGAGCATGCCGGGCTCCTCAGCATCCAGCATGTCCTCGAAGTCCTTGAGGAAGTTGGGAGCCGTCGCGCGGGCCGTTGGCAGATCGGTCAGATACACTCGGAACCACTCCGCGAAGCCCTCGCTCAACTCTTCTGCGGTCGGGTTGCCGTTGTTCGGCACCAACTCCATCGCGTGCGTAGTTTTGAGTTGGGCAAGCGGATCCCTGGTCGAAGGACGCACCTCCAGCGCATGCCCACCCTCATGCACAAGCACGGGGAAGTCGTTGGGGATGGCTGCGCGGGTGATGCCGGTGCTGGCCGAGAACTGCCCGAACACGCGTGCGCCAGCCCTGCCGGCCCTCGCCTTCAGTCCTGGATCGAGCCTGCCATGACGCACCGTCAGGCCAAGCGTATCCGTCAACTCCTCGACCAGGTCGGACAGGCCAAGCTCTGGCGCCTCCAGCGACGACGTCGTCGCCTGCGAGCCAATCTTGACGGGATGCGGCATGGATGCCGCCCTGACGCCTTCCGTAGGCCAGGGAAGCTGCGGCTCTATCCTTCCGCCTTCATCGGACTTGAGAGCGGCGAGCTCCCTGCCACCAGCCTGGGCCACCGCCTGCGCCAGCTCCAGCGCCTTCGGGCTCGCCCACATGCCGCGGACGTCCTGATGGTCTGCCACCTTCTCAGGTGCGGTTGCCTTCCACTGCTCGTATGCCTCCGGCGTCAGCCATCCAGATGGGCCAATGCGATTGCCAAGGTCGGACTCAATGTCGGAGATGATCAGGGCCGAGTCCTTCCCTCCGTTGAAGAATGAGAGTTCCCAGCTTCCGTCTGGCTGTTCTGAAAGGATGAACGCCTCGGTCTCACGCCCAAAAACCTTATAAGTCCTAACCCTATTCCCATCCTCCTTCTCTCTAGTAGAGACTTCTCCTCTTCCATCAATTGAAAGAGTGAAGGGGCGGGGAGTGGTGGGGGAAGATGCTATAGCCGCAAGCCCGGCACCTTCGCTCTGTTCACCAATCGCCATCAGCCCCATACTACCAAGGGCCTCTTGCCCTTCAGGGGAGGAGAGTAGGATTTCTTGTGGAGTGATGACCGGCGGCAGCGATACCGCTCCCTGCCGCTGTCCGGCGCGAGCGGCGATCTCACCTGACACCATGCGCTGGAACACGTCGTTGGCGGTCTGGAAGCCAAGCCCCCGCAGCGCATTCCCTACGGCCTGGAAGAACAGCCCGATGCGCTCGAGAAGCGTGTTGACCTTGGCGCCGAAGTTGGTGCCTGCCGCCCACTGCTCCGCCAGATTGAACACGCGCTCCTGGTCGAGCAGTTCCGCCATGCGGTCCCGCTGCTTGTCCCCCGTGAGCCGTTCCCGCGCAATGTCCTTCGAATACATAGAACGGTAGGCAATCTCGTTGCTGACCTTGATGCCGGTCTTGCGGGCACGCTCGGTAAGGATCGTCCACTCTTCGGCGGTATAGAGGCCCTTGGCGATCTCGCCGAACCTGCGACCGTACTCGCGTAGAGCGTGGCCGACCTCGTGGAAGCCCTTCAGGGTCGCCGTCCCGCGTCCGTAGCGCGTTGCCACCTTGATGGTGCGCTTCAGCGGGTCATAGCCGCCGTAGGCGGCATAGCCGCTGCGGAACAGCTTATCGACCATCTTGACGGGGATGTCCCCCGGCAGCATGGCTCGCAGTTCGCGCTCAAGCGCTGGCGCGAACTCAGATGCTGCGGCTTGGAACTGTGGGGTGAACTCGGGGAGGATACCGTCGAGCGCGAGGAGAGACGTGTCGTCCGGCTCTACTTGGCCTTGGCCTTCAGCGCCTTCTCGTACAGGTCCGACAGGTTGTCCGCCCGCTTCTCCACCGCCTCGAACCACTCGAGCGATCCCACCGGAGGATCGTTCGATGGCATCGGCGATGCCGGCGAAGGCGCTATCACGGGCTGTGAAGCGCCATGCGCCCTTGGCCGTTTTCCGTTCGACGACTGTATAGCCATCAGCGGCTCCTTCCTGTTTCAGGATAGCAAAAACGTCGTTCGTGTTCAACGTGCCAAAGTAGTCAGGCGGGACTACGCGGCCGTTCTTTTTGAACCTCTCGACGGTCTGATGCATGGCTAGAGCCTTGGGCACATCCGCCAAGACAATCTGAACGCTGTAACCCTTACCACGCAGTGTATTGATCAGGCCGGTGATTGAGCCAGGGCTAGAGCCGGTCTTCTCCAGAACGACGTTGGCACCCTCGTTCATCAGGCGCGATAGCGCCGTCTTGGTGATGAAGCTCGCTTCCTCGTGCACGGCAATCGAGCCGAGCCCGTTGGCGTACTCAGGAATGAACTCCTTGGTGTCATCGCCATTGAGCACGGCAGACTTGGTCAGGTTGGCAAACCCGCCGGATATGGTCGACTTGCCGGAGCCCGGCAAGCCCAGCAAGACGACTGCCTTACGCTCGTTGGCAACCTCGCCGCCGGCGACGTAAGAGCGCGCCTTGTCGATTGTCGCATTAATGTTAGCTTCGATGCCCCGAGATGCGGACCAAGCCAACAACGCATCGATATCTGGGTTGCTGACCTGAAACTCCTTCGGCATCGTCTGAGGCTGTGCCTTGGCCGCCGCTAGAGCAGCCTGATACTCGGGAGACGCGAACGCCTCCTGCCCGATGCGCTCCATCTCCTCGAGCGTCGGATCGGCGCCCGGCATCAGGCTGCGGTAGTAATCGACGAACTTGTCGAATGCCGCATCGCGATAGGCACTGCCACCCTCGCTTGGGTTGTATTGCTGCCGGCTGGCGTTTGCGAAGAACTCCTTGTTGCTCCGGTACAGCGGCAAGGGCTGGTTGGCGCGCATCAAGGGGATGGCAGCCAGTGCCTTGCTGGTCTTGCCCACGCCGTCGGCCCAGAAGTGATCCGTGAGGTTCGCGCGCCACTCGACCCATGCCGCGGTCTCGACCGGATCGGCATTGGGATCGTTGAGACGCTGGCTCAGTTCCTGGGCGAACTGCTGGTGCGCCGCCCCAAGGTCCGCCACCGCCGTGTACGGGAACTTGGTCGAGTCGTCGGCACGGTAGAGCGCGCCTTCCTTCAGGATGCCCTTGTTGATGGCGATCGCGATCTGGTCGATCTCCTGGGCAAGCTCCCGTGCGGATAGGCCCGCGATCCGGTCGCGATTGCGGTAGATGCTGCGGATCACCCCTTCGAAGTTGCGGGTTGCCGCGGCAGCCGCGCCCTCGCCGGTCAGTCCCTCCGCCATCTGGCCAGCCTTGCCGGCAGATGCTGAGGTGTCGACCACGCCTGCCGCCGTGCGGCTGGTGGCCTTGAGGTTGCGCATCGCCTGCTCGACGTAGGCGTCCTCGCTGGCTTGCGCCGCCGGGTCTCTAGGCCGCAGCGCTCGCTCGAGATCATTCAGCCGCTTGCGCTTGTCGGCTAGCTCAGCTTCCTTCGGGAAGGCCGTGGCTGCGGTCTTCGCCTCGAGCTTGGGGATTTCCTGCTCAAGGCCGGCAACGGTGGCATTGGCGGCGGCCTGGCGCTCCAGGGGCGTGCCAGCCAGCCGCTCGTAGCGCTGGATCAGGGTGACGGGATTGGTCTCGGCATTGAGGGCGAACTCCTGGCCTTCGTAGGTGCCAGCAAAGGAGATTTCCGGTTTGACGACGAAACCATCTCCGAACGAGTCCTTCCGCACCTTGCCCTGCATCCGAAACCCGGAGATTTCGCCCAGGTCGAAGTCCTGCGCACCGTAGTAGGAACGCTCCGCCAGCGACGTCAGGTAGGCCTTGACCGCCTCGCCGGCCTTCTTGCGCTCGGTAACGGTCTGCGTGCCCTTGGCGAGGTCCAGTGCGACGCTGAAGTTGTCGCCCTTGAGGTCCCGAACCTTGGCTGCGTCCTGGTTGTAGACCTCCAGGTGCTTGCGCATCGACTCAATGCGCGCTCTCGCCTGCACCAGAGCGGACTTGGCACGCACGGCGCCACCCAGATGGGCTGCTCGCTGTGCATCAAGCACGCGCACCTCACGCGACAGATCGGCATGTTCGATGATACGCGGGTCGCCCGTGGCCGCTGCTTTGAGCTCGGCTGCCTCCGGCAATGGCGCATCGATATCGGTCGCAATGCGCACGCCGCGGGCGCCGGCCCGGAACTGGCCAATGAAGTGGCTCTTGTTCTCCAGGATCTGCCAGCGGTAGCTGTCGAAGCTCCGCTTGGTCACGTAGCGGTAGATTTCGATTTCGGGGTTCTTGTTGCCCTGGCGAAGGATGCGGCCGTCACGCTGCTCAACGTCGGCAGGCTTCCACGGCGCATCGATGTGATGCATGGCAACCAGACGCTTCTGCACGTTGGTGCCGACGCCCATCTTGGCGGACGAGCCCAGCAGAATACGCACCTTGCCCTCGCGCACCGCGTCGAACAGCTTGGCCTTCTGCTCGTCGTTCTTGGCGTCGTGGATGAAGGCGATCTGATCGGCGGGGATGCCGCGCTCGATCAGGTGATCCTTGATGTCCTGGTAGAGGTTGAACTTGCCGGCTAGGAGAGCCTCGGCCTCGGCATCTTCCTCGCTGGCCTCTTCCTGTAGCTGCTCGCCAGCGTCTTCCTCGACGTCGGCCAGCCCGCGGCGCACGGCATCGATAGGCTCTTCCGTCGCCTCGGCGGCCTTGGCCGCTATGCGCTTGCCTCCCTTGGAACCGGGCACACCCATGTCGAGGAACACGAGCTGCGCCTTGTCGGGCGTCTTCTCGTCTTTGTTGCCGCGCTCCCAGACGGAGAAGATGTTGTCGACCGCCTTGGCGATCTTGCCGTTGGGATTGTACGACGCGCTCGGGTCGACCAGCCGGAAGTCAGTTCCGACCTGCAATCCCTGTGTGAACAGGCTGAGGAAATTGGGGGAGCCGCGCTCTGGTCTCTTACCCTTCAGCGACTCCATCTTGGCGATCAGGTCTTGAACGAACTGCTCCTCGCTCGGGGCAAGCTCGGTCTCGACAACGATGGGCTTGTCGCCCTTCAGCTTGGGCCGCGGCAGTTTCAGGCTCTCAGCCGTCTGCGTGTCGGCAATGCGCCCGTAGAGCGTGGCCAGCTCGGGGATATTCACGAACTCGCCGAACGACGTGGTGTCTCGGAAGTCGCGTCCGTTCGGGGCCAGCTCGGTCTTGGTTTTGATGTTGCCGAACGTCTGCGCCCAGCTATCGAACTCGCCGATGCCGTACTCCTCCAGCGTATCGTGCTGCAGGTAGCGCATCATGGTGTAGACTTCCGCCATCGTGTTCGACAGCGGCGTTCCCGTTAGGAACAGCGTCGAGCGTCCTGGCTTGGACTTCTCCAGGTTCCTGATCTTGATGTAGAGATCGGTCGCGCGCTGGCTCTCGGTCGCGTTGGAGATGCCGCGCACGCGCGTATGCCTGGTCGGGAACCACAGGTTCTTGAAGAGGTGCGCTTCGTCCACCGTGAGATGGTCGACGCCCAGCTCCTCGAAGGTGATGCCGAGATCCTTCTTTTCCTTAGCCGTGAACTTCTCGAGCTTGGCCTTCAGCCGCTTGCGCGCCTTCTCGATGTCCTTGACTGTGGCGCTATCCTTGCCTTCCTCTGTGGCAGCCCGATCCTTGGCCTCGATCATCCTCTCGATGGCTTCTTCGTAGTACGCGACGTAGGCCTCATCGCGCATGCGTAGGCGGCCAAACGCGCTATGCGTGATGATGATGCCGTCCCACTTCTCGGCAGCAGCCTTGGCGGCGAACTCCTTGCGCTTTGCAGCGCTCATGTTGTCCTTGGTCGCTACCAGCAACTTGGCAGCCGGATACGCCTGCAGGAACTCATTGGAGAACTGATGCAGCATGTGGTTCGGCACGACGAACATGGGCCGGCGAACCATGCCGAGCCGCTTCATCTCCATCACGGCCATGATGGAAGTCCAGGTCTTGCCGGCGCCGACGACGTGGTCGATCAGCGTGTTGCCGTTCTGGATGATGCGCCAGATTGCGCTGGTGCGGGCCGGCGTCAGGTTGATGGTGCCGGTGGCGCCATCGGGGAAGGTAACAACGCGCGCCACTCCAGGGAACGTCGCATGCGCGCCGTCATGATCTTCTTTGACGATGCGGTTGAAGCCCAGGTTGTAAAGCTCCTCGAGACGCATGGCGCGGGCATCGTCATTCCACACCCAGCCGCCGACGGCCGCCGGAGCGCCGGGGAAGGTCTGGCCGGTGAATGCCTCGCGCAGTAGCTCGACCTTGGCGCGGGCCGCCGTCTCGCCCGCTATGTCGCGGACAGAGTTACCATCGCGCTGCTTGTCGGTGATGATGATCGGCTTGGAGTTGAGCGCCGCCTCGACGATCTCGCCAACGCTCTTGCGGTCGGTTCCCCACTGCGCTTGCGCTGCTTCCGACGAACGACGGGACTGCGCCACGCGCCACTGCTTTGTCACCTCGTTGAGCGTGACCTTGAACTCCGAACCTACAACATCCTGCAGGAACGCCTCATACACCTCAGCCGGCACCCATGAGGCGCCGAACGGCACGGTGATCTCGGCGCGCGAGAGAGGCTCGGGCTGCACTTCCTCCAGGGCCGTCACGTTGCGAGCATAGCTCTCGTCAAGCTCTGCCGAGGCCTTCGCATCCGCCAGCTTCTTGACGACGTCGCCGGATAGGTACTGCGCTGCGGTCTGCCACTGGCCTCCCGCCGGGTTCTGGTATACGCGATCACCGAGAACGGCTGCGGCTTCCGCTTCGCCGACGCCAAGCTGATCGGCAATCAGCGCCATGTCGACGCGGCCCGTCTCATTGAGAGATACGGCGAGCGCGTCGGACGGGCCGGTCACGGCTGGGCGGGTATAGGAACCGACAACGTCCTCGGTGAAGATGGCAGCCTTTGTGGCCTTCTGCGTCTTCTCGTCGTAAACCTCGAGCGCCTTCACCTTGTAGGCGTCGTTATCGTCCTCGATCGGCGAGAAGTTCGGCATGCGCCTGGTCGTGATGACCTTGCCGTCTTTCTTGCGCTTGGTCTCGGTGATGTGGGTGAGGTTGATCGGCCCGAACTTCTTGACGAACGCGTCGTAGTCCGCGTTGAGAGCGGCCCGCAGACTGTCCATCTCGCCGTCGGCGGCCTTGGCCGCGCCGCTCTGGATCGCCAGCATGCGGTTGACGGTATCGCGCATACCAATGAATCCGGTGACGCGCTCGGCGTTGGCCTTGTTCAGCTTCTGGGGATGGCCGACGCCAGTGATCTTGCGGAAGATCTGGCCGTCCTTGGCATAGAACGCGCCTTCCTTGATCGCATCGACCTCGGTGTCTACCTTCTCCTCGAAGGCCGCGGCCGACGTCGTCGCCGGCAGCATGGCATCCTCGGGCATGCGCTGGGCAGCCTCGGCGATGCTGGATTCAAGGTTGTCGGTCGGCCCGATCAGGACCGGCTCGCCCTTGCCGTACATGGTGCCGATGAGGCGCATCTTCCCAAGCATCATCTTGGGATTGGCGGCGAAGTAGCCGTTGATGCTGGTCTTGCCCTCTGGCGTATTGACCTCGGCTAGATCACGCCACTCGGAGTTCACATCGACGGGTTCACCGGGGATGCGCTTGCGGAAGAAGACGATGTCGGTCGTGACGTCCGTTCCGGCGTTGGCCTTGAAGGCGCCCTTGTTGCCACCGGGAAGGCGGATGGCGCCCAGGAACGTGCCCTGCTTGTCCATGGCGCGCCGCGCCGCGCCGCCCTGCTTGTCGAGCGTGCCGGCAGACGTGATGAACGCAACGATGCCGCCGGGGCGCACCTTGGCGAGCGCCTTGACGAAGAAGTAGTCATGGATCAGGTAACCCTTGCGCTCGGTATCCTCGATCTTGAAGTCACCGAACGGCACGTTGGAGACGGCCAGGTCGAAGTAGTTGTCGGGCCAAACCTGTTCCTCAAACCCGCCCACGCGCACATCGGAGGCGCCATAGAGCGCCTTGGTGATGCCGCCGGATATCTTGTCGAGCTCTACCGCGGTCCAGTTGGTATCCGCGCGCATGTTCTCTGGCTGCAGGCCGATGAAGTGGCCGATGCCGGCTGCCGGCTCGATGGCGCGGCCGCCCTTGAAGCCAAGCCATTCCAGCGCCGACCACATGCCCTTGATGACCTCGGGCGAGGTGAAATGGGCATTGAGGGTGGAGGCGCGGGCGGACTTGTATTCCTCGGGGCTGAGAAGGTTCTGCAACTCTGCCCGCTCTTTGGCCCATTCAGGCTTGTGGGTGGCGAACACGTCCTGAGCGAAGGCGCCCCAGCCCACGTACTTGACGAGGACTTTCTTCTCCCCGGCTGTTGCCGGGCGCTTCTCTTCCTCGATCTGGCGCAGCGTTCGGATGGCCGCCAGATTGGCGCGCACCTTGGCCTTGGGGCCGCCCTTGCCGATCTCGTCGGCGTCGGTGATGGTGTAGTTGTTGGCGACGCGATCGGCGCGGGCCTGCTCGGCGCGGGCGGCGTCGGCCTCGACTTGGGCGCGGACTGCCGCAGTGTCTACGACTGGGCGGGCGGAACGTAGATCAGTTCCCGCGTCACCATCTCGCGCACCTTCTCGGGTATCGTCTCGAGTTCCTGCACCCTCTCCAGATAGTTCTCCGGGAGATCCTTGGCCGTCGACATCTGGGCTTCCAGGTCGTGCCACATCTCGTCCGCCTCCTGGCCCACCTGCTCCAGGTGCTCCGCCAGTTCCCCCGACGCCTGCAGTTTCTGATACGCCTTCGGGAAGCTCTCCTTCAGGTACTGCTCCCTGAGACTGGAGAAGTGCTTGGCGCTCGGCATTGGCGGCCTCCTGAGCCTCGGCGATAGCTTGCGCCTGTGCGCGGCTTTCTACAATGTCCTGATGGCGCAGCGTAATCGACTGGAGCGCCTGCGCCTTAGTGGTGCGCGATTTTGGTTGATAGCCAACAAGTCTGGCAAGTTCAAGGGCGTCCGCCTTGGACATCTTCTTTGCGGCGGCCTTCAAACGCCGCAACACCGCCGGGAACGCCGCTTCGTCGCCGAGGGCTGCCCCGGCGTCCGTCGCCAGTTGGCGGAGAGTGTCAGCCATGCGGCTGCGCTCGATCCCGCGCCGCACGCGCTCATCGGGCAGACCAGGGCGCTTGACCGCCATGGCCTTGATGCCGGTATCGAACTCGAACTTGGCGGCGGCAATGGCAGCCTGCCGCTCCTGCACCCGCATGTCGTGCTTGCGCTGGATGGCCAGAAGCGCCCCAGCCTTCGTCATCTTGGACAGTTGGATGTTTTTGCCAGCGACAATGATATCCCGCAGCCCGACCATGGCGGTCAGGTCGAGCATGTCGGCCAGGGATAGCTCGCCCGTGCGGGCCGCCTCCCGCATGAGCGACATCTGTTCGGCAAACGCCGGCCGGCCGATAGTCTCTTCGATGTTCTGCGCCCAACGGCGAACGTCGGGTGCGATTTGCTTGCCGGTCTCTTCCTCACGCTTGGCGATGGCGTCGCGCGCTCGGATATCTGGCGGGGTGTTGGCGATGTCTTCGCCGGGGCGGATCGGCGTTTCCTTGGGCGCGACCTTGGCGAGCTTGGTGCGCCGGATCACGCCATTGCGGTCGATCCTGAGCAGTCCATCCCGCACAGCCTCATCTACCAGCGCCTTCAGTTCGTCCGGTTTGAGCTTGAGGAACTTGCCCCATTCGTTGGCGGGTCGCCTGGAAGCGACGATCGCCCGGAAGCTCGCCCTCAGAGCCCGCTGGTAGTGTTGCTCGTAGTCGGAGACGTCGGCTTGCTGAACGCCTCGTTTAGGTCCGCCAGACTGTAGAGCCGCTGCGCTGCTTTGGAGTCGGTCTCCGAGGCTGCCCACTCCCGGAGCTGCTGGGCTGCCTTGGCGTGCTCCTCGGGCGTCAGCAGAGGTTGGGCTGGTTCCCGCGCCTTGGGCGCGGGGCGCCCTTTCTTGCTCGTAGCCTTCTGCGGCATAGCGCTTCAGCGCCTCCTCTGCGGTTAGGCCTTGCGCCATGTTGATGGCGACGCTGCGAACGGCATCGTCCGCAAGGGCGTAGGGCAACCCGTGCCCAGCGTACACGTCCTTGATGGCGGATGTATACGTTGGCAGGTTGGCTTCCACATCCTGTTCAAGCGCGGGACGGTTGGCCTCCGTCTGCTTGGCGATCTCGACCAGCGTCTCGGAGAGCTTCTGCTGCCAGGGCTCGAGCTGCGGCTGGGCCGCGGCGATCTCGTCGGCGAGGGATGGTTGCTCATCCTCGGGCGTCTCTGGCGTCTTCCGCACCGCCATCGCCGCGATGCCAAGGGCCGCGCTGGGCTCCTCGGTCCCGTCGTAGAACTGCTTGACGTCGTAAGCATTGGCAGGGGTTTCCTGCTTGGGCTTCTCCGGCTCAGCCGGGGGCTCTACGGCTGGCGTAGGAGTAGCCGCCGGCGCTGGCTGCGGCCTCGCCTGCACCCTCGCCTGCTTGGATGCCGCGTATTGCGCACCCTGCATGAAGGTGCCGAGAATGCTGCCGATCGCCATGCTCTCGCCCACGCCTTGCGTGAGCGGGCGCTCTGGATCATGCAGCGTCTGGGCAATGACGTTCTCGCCGAGCGTCTGGCCGCCTTCCTGCAGGCCTTCCTCAAGGCCCTGGATAGCCATGCCGCGGGCAAGGCCCATGCGACGGTTGAACATATGTGCGATGGGCAGGGCTTCCCACGTGCCGAGAATTAGGCCGCCCATGAACGCCAGTGCCTTGGCACCCTCGCTTACATCGCGACCAGCCTTGGCCGATTGGAGCGCCTGCTCGTATGTCTCCGAGCCTTCGGCCAGCGAGCCCGTCGCCATGGTGATGCCGATCAGTGCCTTGTCGGAGGCGCCAATCAGCTTGCCGGCGATAGCGGGGCCATAGAACCCGATCATGGAGCCCGCGCCATGGGCCAGCTTCTGGGTGAACTCCTCCTGCCGAGCTATGTCACCAGGGAATAGCTCCTTGCCCTTGGCTTCGATCCACTTGCCCAGCGAATAGGTGGTGTTGTCGTCGGGGGCGATGTCCATGCCGAGCTCGCGGCCTGCGAACCCGGCCCCGATGCCGACGCCCTTGACGATGCTGCCGGCGAGATCGATTGCGCCCTGGGGCACGTTCTCGACTGCAGACCGCAGCGGCGTCTTCATCGCTGGCGCGCGGGTTCCAGCCTCCATCTCGGAGAGTTCACGGCCGCGCTTTGCGCGCTGCTTGGCGACGTCGGCGTCGGCACCCTCCAGCGTCGGCTTGGTTGCCTCGGCGAACTTGTCGCCGAACATACCCTCGACGTTGGCCCGGCCACGCTCAATGGGACCGGAGCGGAACTCCGCCCAGCGCTGCTCCTTGGCGTCGAACTCCGTGCGCGCTTCCTTCAGCCATGCCCGCGACTCTCCTGGCGTCAGAAGGCCGAAGCTCTCGCCGAGAATGCCCTGCGACCCGGCCGACTTGGCGACAGCCTCGGAGCGCGCCGCAGCGTCGTCGATCGACTTCTTGAATGCCATGCGGTCAAAGAAGCCCTCGCTCTCGAGCTGCCTTGCCGTCTCAGAAACGCCAACAGGCGGCTCCTCGGGTGGAGGAGCCGCCTGTTCTGTGTCTCTCGCCGCCCACGGCGGGGTCTCATCGACTTCGGTGATCTGCGGGTCGAGTTGATCTTCGCGGTCAGCCATAGTAGCCTTTCAGGCCATGCAAAGGATCTTGCTGGTGTACGTGCTGCCACTGGTCGGTCTATTGGCCGCCGTGCACATTCTCGGCTCTGGCGTGCTCGGCGCCGATGCAGCGAAATACGGTGGCTTCGCTGCCGTGATGGCGATGGTCGTCTGGATGTGGATCGCCCACTTCACAAGCCAGAAGTGATCACTGCTTGTTCTGGCGCTTCTTCATCTCGCGGGCGAAGGCGCCATCGCCGAAACGCTCGTCAAAAGCCCTCTGGCGCGCTTTTGGGTTCTGCGCTGCCCACTCGAGGTCTTCTGGCATCGGTCCCGCCTTGGTCTTATCCGGGACCACGCCTGCACCTCTCCGCGCACCCTCTTCGGCGTAGCCTGTGATGCCGGTCAGGGTGTCGGTGTTTGCGGACGGCCCGCGTGAAATCACGCTTCCGTCTGCACCAAAGGAAGCCTTCGGCGACACGATCGAAAGCGGCGAGCGCTCCATTCCGAACGTCAACCCGGATACCTCGCCCTGGTAGCCACCGCTGCCGTTGAATGCCCTGCCAACGCGATCAACCTCTTCCATGTTGCGGAGACGCTCGATGTCTCGGCGCATCTGGTGGATGCCGGTCGGCGTGAGATCGAAGCCTGTCGTCAGCTGGCCGATTACCCTGCCGGCAATGCCGTCGGCTGCGGTGATCTCATCGGTCTTCTTGAACTTGAAGGCGATGGCTTCATGCAGCGCCCGCTTGGCGTAGGCGGGACCGTAGACTTGCTCGGCCCTGTCTGCGGCAGCCTTGACGTACTTGACGAAGTCAGGCCCCTGCGGATCAACGTCCTTCGGCATGGCCAGAAGCTTCTCGGCCTCATCCCGGCTGAGGATGCGATACTTGTAGTCCTCCCCCGGCATCAGCCTAGCCTGCGCCTGCAGCCTAGCCTCTATCATGATCTCCCGTGCCTTGAGAGGATCGGTCCTGATGGCGGTGAACAGCTTGCTTGGGTTCTGCTGCTGCTCGTTGGCGGCCTTGATCAATGCCCACGCCTCGTTCACCTCATGGGCGGGGCGGAAGCGTAGATCGTTGTCGGTGCCGGTCTCGACGATGACCTGCCCGTCCTCCGTCGGCCGCATCTGCGGAGCGGACCCCGGAAGCTTGCCGCCGGAGATAGCAGCGACCGGATCGCTGTTGCGCAGATCCTTGATCTTGGATTGGGCGGTCTGGGCCGCGCGCTCTGCCGCTGCGATCGACGCCGCGTTGGCGCCGTTTGCCTTCGCATCTGTAGCAAACGTGCCGATATGCGAAATTGCATCGGCCTCCGTCATGTTGCTGAGCGGCGTGACCGCGCCATGCGTCAGGCGCGCATTGTCGATCTGGATTTCAGCGCGGCGGAGCTGGTTGTCGTTGAGGATGCCGTAGCGTGCGGCGCGCTGCAGGGTGGTGAGCCCATCCTCGCCCTTGGGCACCTCGCCCGTCTCCAACGCCATCTGCCGATCAGACTTGATTTGATCCTGCATGTCGTAGGAGAGGGACTGCCGCGCCTTGTAGAGCAGCGCCTGGCGGCGCTTTGGGGTGAGGTTGGCGTACTTGGGGAGCCGCGCGCCAGCGTCCGCAACTCTGGTCTCACCCTCACCTTTGCCCGGAACCCCGAGCTTGGCGTACTCGAGCACGCTGGTTCCGTTGTCGTCGGCCGGGTTGACCTTGCCGCCGGACTCCAGCGCCTTCTTGGCCCCACCAGCACCACCCAGATGGATCATAGCCCGCAAGCCGTCCTCGGTGATGTCGACGCCGCCGACCTTCTGGCCGATGTACTTGGAGAGGCCGTGCTTCTCGATCTCTGCGTCGGTCAACTCCATGTGCCGGCCGAAGGCGGCATTCTGCGCATCGGGATTGGACTTGAAGTCCTCGATCGTCTTGACCTCGGGGAAGCCGGGGATGTTGAAGGTGCCGGACCACTTGTTGCCGGACCAGCCGCCCCGCTCCTTGCTGTCGACCTTCTCGCCTTCGCCTGGCGTGTAAATGCCGAGATCGGCAAGCCGTGGAGCACCGAACTGATACAGGCCCGTGTAGCCCAGCTTGTTCTGGGCGTCTGGCTTCCCGCTGGACTCCCGCTGCATCAGCCTAGCGCGGATCCCGCTATTGGGAGCATCCACATCCAAGTCCTTGATGATGCCGATTGCATCACCGCGGCCAATGCGCCGCTCCGCGTGCTGCTCCTCGAGATCATCCTTGTGCTTGCGCCCGACCTCGTCCTTCTCGATAGGCGTCAGGTGCGGGTTTTTTGCAAGAAGCTCGTCGTAGTCCGCCTTGGATCGATCGAGATCATCGGACAGGGACAGGCGGTTCTTGTGGTCCTCGAGCGTGTTGAGGGAGTAGCGCTTCTGCTCTTCTCTGGCGAAGTTCGCCGAATTGCGGAATAGCGAGCGCTCGGTGTCGAAGAGCTTCAGGTCATACTTGGGCTTGACCTGCTCGGGCAGGCCAGCGAACAGGCCCCTGGCCCGCTCCTTGTAGCCGGCAGCCCAGCGATCAGCGAAGCCATCGGCCTGCCCCGGCTCGACCGCGCGCATCTGCTCCTGGAGGCTCTGCTCCTCGCCGTACTTGAACTCCTGGAACTTGCGCTCGGCCTCGAACTCCTTGGCGGCCAAGTCCTGCTGATAGAGCACTTCGCCTGCGTGAGCGATTTGCTTGCCGATGCCAGCTGCCGCTTCCCCGATGGCTGAGCCATCGGCGCGGACTGGCCGCAACGGTGGCGGCGAGAACCCTGCAGTGGGACGAACGGCGGGGAGGCCGCCGAGATCTTCCCGCGTCGGCAATTTCGCCATCTATGTCTGCCTCACCCGTATGATCGATAGGTGCTGGTCGTGCCGAACCTATGGTTGCGGTCGATCAGATTCTTGCTTCCGTACCTGTAGTCGTCCTGGCTCGCGAACGACGCAGACGGATTGAATTTGCCGGCGATGCCGGAGACGCCGCCGAGGATGGTCGTCGCCGCCTTGAGATATGAGGCTTTCTTGGCGACCTTGCCTTGCCAGTTCTCGTAAGCGGCCTGGGTATCCAGATTGCCGGCATCCATCTCCTGCCCACGCGCCTGCGCGTTACGCTGCGCCCTGGCATACGTGCCACCGAACACGGCCATCCGCTCCTGCAGCGTGCCGTAGCGCTCGACCTCGTCTGCCAGAGCCAGCGCCGTTGGATCGGTCGCCGTGAAGCCGCCAGCTGCGGCGCGGGCCTGCTGCGTGGATAGCGCCAGCTCCTTGCGTCGCTTGAGTTCGGCCGCATCGACCTGGGCACCAGCGAGCTCCATCTTGCCCGCCGCGCGCGTTTCATCAGCCTGCTGCCGCGTCAGCTCGGCCTGCTGCCGGAGCTGCTGAGCCCGGTAGTCTGCGGCCTGCTGATCGGACTTGCCGCCGGCTATGGTGCCGTAGGCGGATAGGCCCGTACCGGCGGCCGTTGCCCCGACCATCAGCATCGTCATCGGGTCGTAGCAGGGCTGCGGCACGAACGAGCATTGCCCGCCGCCGGCCCAACTTCTTGCAAGAAGCATTAGTTCTTCCTCGCTGTATCCTGCGCGCTCCAGCGATAGAAGGAGCCGGCGCTAGGAACGAAACCAAGGCTGAGCATCCACTCTACGGAGCGCGGCTGCTTCTCATCGGGATCCGCGTACATGAAGCGGATGCCCATCTCTTTCGCGATGGCGAGGAGGCGCTTGCCCGCACGCATCAGCGTCATCTTGTGATGGGATCGCACTTTGTCGGTAAGCTCGGCGAACGCATACCACCGCGCATCGAAGCGAAAGACGCCGCCGACGCCGATCACCTCGCCGTCGAGATCTATGACGATGGCGCGCATCGTCGGGTTGACGCCATACTTGCGAGCCAATTGCGCGATGTCCTCGCGCGTTGCCGCGCGAATAATCGGGGACGCCATTATCTAATCCGCTTCCCGCCTACAATGGTCTCCGGGACTCGCACCCTTCCCCGCTCATAGATCCAATCAGGGTCCATCTTGTCGGAAGTCCAGGTCACGGCGAACGAATGGGTCTGGCGGGGCTTTAAAGATGCCCTCGTCACCCGGTAGACCCTCTATCGGTCCTCGCTGCTGCATCTGCGCTAAGAGGGCCATCGTATCACCAAGGCCAGCCATGGCTATTCCCTCAGAACCCGATGCCGAGGATCGACGGCGGCTTCTTGTCTTTGCCCTTCAGGGCGCTGTAAGCCCCGCCCGCCGTGAGGATCGACCCGTTCTCCTGGTCGGACTTGAACCTATCCCCGATGAGATCGATCATGCCCATCGGCTTGAACGCCGATTGCAGGATGCCTCCCGGCGAGAAACCTCCGCCAGCAATCGACGACCCCGCGCCACCTTGGAACACCTTTCCAAGCGTCTCGAACATACCCATGGCTAGCGTTTCTCCTTTAGACTTTCTCGTTGACGTCGACGCCGGGAATAGCAGCGAGAACCGTTGCCGGTCTTGGCGATTTGCCCTGCAGCACGATGCGGCTGTCCGCCTTCCACAAACCTGGAAACGGCATCGCGATCAGCTCTTCGGCCGCAAATATCTTGTCCGCATCGACTTCGGCGCCCTCGTCGATGATGCGCGGGAGCGGGTCGAGGTTGCCGGTATCGTTGCCGAAGAACAGCCCGTTATTGTGGGTCTGCCACAACACGAACCCGATCTTGTCCACGCGCTTTAACTGCGCAAGCCCGGTGCCGGCCTCGGACGCATAGGCAAGCTTGGCACTCTTCCAGAGCGCGCGGTACGGCAGCCCAGCCACGGCATGATGCACGGCTGTCGAGAGCGTGACGTCGCCACCTGTATCGACCGTGTAGCGCGTCTGCACGCCGTTGACATCGGATGATCTGTCGACACCTGGGATCGAGCCCGTGTCGTCACTCCAGACCACCACCGACTCGCCCACCAGATGCGTGGCGATATCCGTGAGCGCAGCGGAGCGCCCTGTATCCGTGTAGCTCCTCGAGCAATCCATGATCCAGGTCAGGCCGGTGTCGCCGACGCATTCCGACTCCTTCGACCACTTCTCGAGGTGCCGCTTAGTCGTGCCGTTGATGGTGCGTCGGACGTGGTAGAAGACGGCGTCCTCGCCGCTTCCAGGCAGCACGACAACTTTCTCCACAGCCGCCCCTGTGCCCGTATCGCCCTCCCACATCGACCAGCACACCACCTCCTCCTCTGGCTCGTAGGTGAGGATGGCGACCTTGCCGTCGGCAAGAACGCAGTGCACGCGCGTGTCGGGATGGCGCTGCACGGCGATCGAGACAACGCCGGCATCAAGCAGGTTCGGCACCAACCGAGTCAGATCAAACGAGGCATAGTCTCCAAAGGCTGCATCCGATGGGCCGATCATGTAGATACGGTTACCCGCCCGACCCACATGGATGGCCCTGGTATCGAGGTGTAACGCTCGCACGTTGGCGCTGCCCTTGCTGGAGAACAACCGAGCGTTGCAGTTGGTCGGCGTCACCGGCTCATCGAGCGAGGAGGTTGTTAGCGCGATTTCCGCACCAGCCGTGCCGATCAGGAGCCGCAACTTTGAGATTAGGAAGCGGATAGCATCGACCGGACCCGAGCCCAGCGCGCGCACAACGGGACCAGCATCACCCACCGTGCCATCGTCGTAGTTCTCGTAATCGTCGGACACAGACATGAAGAGCTGACCGCCTTCGGCGTGGGCGAGGCGACCGCCGTGCAATGCAACTGAGGTCGGGAATCCTTGCTGGGCCGACCAGTGTCCCTCCTGCCAGTTGTCGGTAGGCCCCGTATCGGAGAAGCGCGACAGAATCTCAACATCTACGTCCGTTGCGGAGTTGTAGCCGATGATGCGCGCAACGCCGGTAATGCCGCCACCCTTGTAGGTTATGCTGACGACGGCCACGCCGCTCGTGTGCGAGCTCACGCGTGCGCGATACCACACCCCCACGTTGTCATCCCGGTCATTGATGGTGCGCGTGAAGCTGCCGGTATCCTCAGCACCAAGCCCTCCGGCAACGAAGTTTGTATCGACGCTGTGATACCCTTCCTCCGGCCCGTTAAAAGAGCGCTCAATGACAATGGATCCGCTCCAGGTTCCGGTGACAGTGAACACAAGCTGACGCTCACTGTCTGCGCCGCCTCCAGTATCGCTGTAGCCGGTTACTTCAATGGCGTCGGTGCTGACCTGGGTATCGCCAAGTCGCCACACGCCGTCCTGACCACCGTGAAAAGCCCGCACCAATGCTCCGACGTGATCAGCCGTAAACAGCGGGATGTCCGAGTTGAGCGTTGCGTTGCCGATGTAAGCCCCGAATTGCAATTTTGCTGTCGATGAAGCAGTGGGCAGGAACGGCCCGAAGTTAGGCGCGAAGTCGACGACACTCCACGACCGCCCAGTGCCGCGTCGCTCGATCTTCTGCGGCCGGACACCCGCGCAGTCCACATAGACGACATCGGCGGACTGGTCGTAGCGGATGTTCTCAAGATCAGCCGCCTCCCACGGCGCGGTGAGCTCGACGGTGCCGCTGTCGCCGATGGCGATAGAGGAGACGATGCGATCTACCAGACCATCGTGCTGCAGCGTGATGTAGAAGTTGCCTAGCGGCGTGAAGGCTAAGTTGTGGTAGCCTGTTCCCAACGCGGTCTCATTGATGTAGTCGTCACCACGCTGGCTTGATCCGACTCGCAGAGTGATCGGCCCACGCTCGACATAGATGGCAAGGCTGTGCTCGCTCCCCGTATCACTCACCAACACGGTCCTCTCGAGCCGCGCCAGGGAACCCGTGGCGGTGGCATTGAAGACGCGCTTGCCGCCCTGTAGCTTCACCTGCTGCGCGGTAGCGGCATCAAACATTTCGATTTCAGAGATGCGGAGCGAGGCGTCGGCACCCCCGACAATCTGAGTAAAATAGAGCCGCCAGTGCCGCTTGATGTCGATCGTGCCGGTATCAGCATCGGGAAGCCGATAGGTGCGCCTCTCGTTGACCGCCCAGCCAGTCTCAGAGCCTTGCGTATCCGTGAGCGTCCACTTTCCCGTATCGGTCGCGTAGGTTCCGGTGTCCCAGTTGCTGGAAAGCAGCGACCATTTCTTGGGAGCGGACAACACAAAAGCAGCGTTCTCGGTTGAACGGATGCTATAGGAACGGACCGCTTTGCGGTTGCCGGTATCGCCGTTGGAGCTGAAGTCGACGTTCCACCATGTGGGCAGCGTCGACGCCTCGCTGTTGCCTGTGTCCTGCCAATAAGTGGCGTTATCGTCGTCCGCAGCACGCCACGCTTGCCGCTCCTGCACAGCATCATCGGAGGATGCGGTTATTTCCGCGGTAGACGTCGTGTACCCATTCATGGTCGGCATTAGATCGGAGGCGGACGTCGCAAACGCGCCGCCGGTCGATGTATTCGACCATCCCGTATCGGCTATCGCAACGACGGTGTCGACCGCTGGCCGACCGAGCAGAGAGATATTGTGCGGATCGGTCCCGAGCCACACCCGCATCTTGTTGTGGGTGATCTCCGGCAATGCCACATCGTCGGTCGAGGCCACGAACTCCAAAAACTCAGCGCCTGTGTCGTTGAGGGAGCTTCCCAGCCACTTCGTGCCGGGTCGGATGATCATGGCCCCCGTTGTTTTGGGAATCCAGTTCGTAAACACCTCAGCCGCAAGCCGCAACTTATCGATATCGACGCGCGCCAGGGCTTTCGGAGAAATCAGCCCGCGGTTGAAGCTGAGGAACGGGACGTTCGCTTTCGTCATAAGGTCATCCCGTCAAGCTGCCGCGGCCGCCGCGATCGTTCCCGCCGCCGTCACCCCAACGCGACCGCGTCCATGAGGATGGCGGCGGGAACTTGGTTGCCGCTTCATTCATGGCGTCCTGGTTCTTCGCGGCCTTGCGCGCCCGATCACGCATCTGGCCGATCTCCTCGCGCAGCGACTTGTCGTTGTTGATGCGCCAGGCGCGGTGCGCCAGTTCCAGCTCGACATAGCGGGTGAACGCCGGCGTCCACCGGGTCATGTCCATACCTAACCCGGTGTCGTTCGAGACGTAGCGGATGTAGAGCGGGCTCACGTCCGCCGACCAGAAGTTGGCGTCGTCGTAGTATTGCAGGAGCGGGTAGGAGAAATACTCGTCCATCGATACGCTGATGGTTCGCACCCAATCTGAGGGCTTAGCGAACACCTCGCCGTAGCCGAACTCTGGTGTGACGCCCGTGTCCGACGTCGCCTCGATGGTCTCCATGGCGAAATTCCAACTCGCCTCGGAGAGGCAATCGGCGACCACCCGGTCGTAGCGGCGCGAAAGCACGCGCGCCGCCTCCACTGGCTCGCCCGTATCGGTAACGGGGCGATGCCCGAGTTCGTCGAGCGTTGCATTGAAAATGCCGAGTTTGGTCGCCACAGCGCGTTATTCCTTGTTGTCGAGGAGCCAGGGCTCGACCTTGAGGCCGTTGGCCTGCCCGAACTGGTCGAGCGAGATGCCCTCGATGGTGAGGATGGCTTTGTACGCGCCGCTCTCGGGGCGCACGTAGATCAGGGAGCCGAGCTTGTCGCGACGGGTATTCAAGGCATCCTTGGCCACCAGATTGGCGACGTTGGCCCAGTAGACGGGCTTGAGAACATCCGCGAGCGTGACATCGGGGCCGGGCTTGTGGGCCAGCATGTCGAAATCCTGGCCGAGCGACTGCAGACTCGACGGCGCGGCCTTCTTGGGCTGCACCTGACGCATGGTCTGCTTGACAAGCTCGGTGCCTGCAGGCGTAGCAACGGTAGGCTTAGTGGTGGCGACTGCCATGACATCTCCTTGGGGGTTGCAAAGCAAAGGGGCCGGCGCGATGCCGGCCCCTCGTAGTTCTCTGATACTCTGGATCAGCCGGTATCGCCGATGAGGGTAGCGGGGCCGGTCGTGCCCTGCGTCGCGCCCGTATCCTGCACATAACCGGGAGCAAACGCAGCGGCCCTGACGATCTTCGTCACGCCACCACCGCTACTCATGATCAGGTCACCGCTGTCCACACCCATGTCGCCGGCATTGGCAAAAAATCCGGCCACATCGAGCACCGTTCCGGTGTCGTGGTAGCTCCAGATCTTAAAGCCAGTGAGGCCCTGACTCATGAGCTTCATTTTATCTTTGGAGTAGGTAGCCATTGTGGTTGCCCTCCTTAGATAGCCGACGCGTCGTGCAGGAACTGCACGATGCCGGACTGTTGCAACATCTTGGCGCCGGTGAACGACGAAGCGCGAGCATACGAGTAGTCCTGCTCGTCGTCGTAGCCGATAGCCGTGTTGAGACCCTCGCCAGCGTCAAATGCGCTACCGATCGCATCGCGATGGTAGAAGTAGCACTTCTCGCTGGAGGTCCCGACGCCGGTCAAATTGGGGTGGAACACCCAATTAAATCCGGCCCAACGCATTAGCCGACGCGCGGGACCCGTGAGGAATTTCTGATCGACGTAGTCGATCTTCGTTGCCTCGGGGAGCTGCATGATGTAGCCGCGCACCGCAGGGGTCGCGACAGCCCACATCTTGTCGACTTCCTCGACGGGAACCTCATTCTCGCCGAGGGTAACGATTGCCTTCGCGGCAGCACTCAGAGCGAAGGTCGAAGCGCCACCAAGGTTGTTGGTCGCCGTGTCGAGCTGAGCGATGACGTCAGCGTCGAGACGACGATTGAGAACCTTACGCGTGGTCTGCTGCATCAGGGCGCGCTGGTCGCCCTGCGACTGGAAGATGTTGAAGCGCGTCTTGCGAACAAGATCGTGCCACTCAACCAGCGTTGCGGATGTCTGGGTCAGACTGTCCGCGCGAGCGGGAATCAGACCGTTGATACCGCGGGTCACGGCGGAAGCGCCGCCGGAACCTGCAACCAGGAAGGTCGCTGTGTTGCCCTTGATCACCGCCTCAGTGACGGTGGTCTGGCGCAGCCAGCTCATGCCCTCCTCAAACTCCGCCACGAGCTCGCGGCGGTATTGTACCTGTGGTGCGCTCTCAGCCATGTTGGCATCTCCTTGAGCGGTTGGGGATGCCGTTGCGTTCTGGTTGTCCTCTGCTTGTTTTCGCGGGTTGCCCTGATGGGGCCGCTACTCACACTCTAAGGGGCTTCACGAACGGTCGGGGTTTGACGCGTGTTTACTAGGGCGCGGCGCCGGCAAGCCGGGTTGGCCGCGCATCAGCCACGTTGCCGGGACTGAATCTTCATCTGCGCTTCGAGCAATTCACGCTCGCGCGCCTGCATCTTGTAGTCCTTGTTGTAGGCCGCGCGGTTCTCACGGCGCGACTTGTCGATCTGCGCAAGCTCCGCATCGATCGACATGCCGCCCTGGTTGCCAGGCTCAACAACCGACATCTCCGGGTTGATCTCCTGCACCATGGAGGCGAGGAAGCGGACCATGTCGGGGTCGTTGCCGATGACGCGGCCGTCGGATGTGCGCCCGCTGAGCAACCGGGAGAAGAGAGAGTTGGGGTTGCTGGGATCGCTACCGCCAGGCGCCGCGGCAAAAATCGAGGCGATGGCGCTGGTCACCCGCTTATAGGACGGGCCAAGCTCTTCCTTCAGTTTCGACTCGGCTTCGCGCCGGAAGGTGTCGTCGGCCTCATCCTGCTGCGCCGCCCGATCCTCCTGGTCCTTGTAGTACCAGCTAGCCGCCTTTTTCATCTGCTCCGGCGTCATGCCAACCTGGTGCATGTCCGCGGCAAACTTCTCGAAAAACTGCTTGTCGTCGGCGCCAATGACCGCGCCGTTCTCAAGCTGCAGATCCTTGAAGTAGTCCTCGACCTTCTCAGGGACACCGAGCGCCTTGTGGAAGGCTGCAACGTCCTCGGGCTTGCTGTCCTTACCGGGAAGCTTGACGAGGCCACCACCAGTGAACTTGCCCTCGAGCTCGCGATACATGCCGTAGATGCCGGCAGGATCGGCGATGCGCTGGAGGCGCTTGAGTTCCTTGTCGAAGACCTTCTTGTCGCCGGCCGCGATGTGCTCGGCGATCTTCTCGCGCCACTGCTCGTTGTACCAGGCGGCGCTAGCCTTGGCCTTGTCTGCATCTTTGGCAGCATCCTCGGCCGCTACGTCAGCTCCGGCAGCAAGCGTCGCGCCCTTCGCAGCCACGGCGGGGGCGCCTGCTCCTTTGCCGTCTCCGGCTGCGAGTGGAGCTTCGGCTGCTTTGCCCGCTTCGGCTCCCGCAGTTGCGGCGCCTTTCGTATCCGCTGCGCCAGACCCCTCACCTGCAGTCGAGACCGCTGCGTCATCCGTAGCGCCTTCCGTGAAGCTTTCTTCGGCCATGGTTCCTCTGGTTGGTTGCAATAAAAAACGCGGCGCAAAGGCCGCGTTGGTTCCTGCTGGATTGTGACGTGCCGCTACTCTTGCTTATCCCTGCCCTCGAGCACCTTCCCCGAGAGCCTCATCAGCTTGACGATCTGCTGGCCGACGCTGCGTCGTCCCTCGATGAAGGCGGCCATGCGGCCATTGGGATCGTCGGGGACAAATGAATTGTCGTAGGTCTGCGCCGCCTGGTTGATGATCCAGTCCAATGCGCGCTTGACTTCGAACTCTGACGGCGCTGGCGGGGGCGAACCCATCGTCCCAACGTCCCACGCCACCTCTGCCAACTGCGCGTACCGATACAGTGCCTGGATGGCACTGACGTCTCCCCGCTCGTAGAGAGCCGGATGCCACACTTCGCGCTTGGCCACGCCTTACTGCCCCCGCCCGTTGATCCGCTCTGGCTTCTGCGTGCTGGCGTCCACCAAGGCGCCGACGCCCTTGCCGATTTGCTCGGCAATCGCGCCACCGCCTGCCAATTCCTGGCCAGCGGCTTCAAGCTCTGCCGCCTCGGCATCGGCCGCGCGCCGCTCCTCGACCGCCTCCTTGGGCCGCATCCACTTGGCTTTCCAGCCGTTGGCGCGGAGTGCATCGCGGGTGGCGGCATGCAGATCAACGATCTCCATCAGGGACGGATCGACCTGCGCGGCCGGCAACAGAATGCGATCGCGGTTGTCGAGATACAGTTCGGCCTCGTTCTGCTCGGCGAGTTCGTCCAGCGGGCTGCGGAACTTGAACTTAATGTCGCGACCGGAAAGGCTGTCCGGCATCTGGTCGCGCGGGAAAACATTGTACGCGCTCAGCAGTTGGAACACGCCATCGCACAAGGGGTGATTGGACTCGCGCTGGATTGGCTTAGCGATCGGGGCGGAAGCGCGGATGTGCTCCTGGATGCGGCGCCGAACCTCGGTCGCCGTCATGTTCTTGTTGGTCTCGGGCAACTGTATCTTGTCGAGGAAGAAGCCGTTCCTGATGTCTTCCTTGAGGGCGGCGGCAAGCTCAATGCCGATCGGAAAGCCTGACTTGTCCTTGGTCAGCGGGCGAAGCACCTCACCAAGGCGCTCGTCGTACTCCATGTCCGTTGTGGTGATGCCGCCGGGGTATAGGGCAATGTCCCCGCGGATAGCCTCGGTCACCGCGAGCATCGGCGGGTTGACGTACATCTCGCCAGCCTCGCGCAACGTGCGCATGACGACCTGAAGCGTGCGGCCGTCCGGCAGGATGACATCGGTCGCCATCGACGTGCCGAACACGGAGCCCGCCACTCTCTGCCACCTCGGGATGACGTAGCAGAAGTAGCTGAGACCGACTTCCTCCAGCACCGTCTCGGACTCGCATTCCACGTACAGCGACACGAACGGGAATTTCTTGCCCATCTTGCTCTTGTACTCGTAGAGCCTGGTCGGCAGCACGACGTGGCGGCAGGCGAACTCCTTTTCGGGATCGTCCTTGCAGGCCCGCTGAACCTCTGCGCTGATCGTCTTGGGGAAGTTGTGCTTGAGCTGGCGCGCGGTCGGGTTCCAATTGCGGTGGTTGCAGTCGATCTTGCCTTCCGCGTTCTCCGACCAGACGTTGTCGCGCAGATGGTAGTTCTGGAACAGCAGACCATCGCCGGCCAGGTTGAGCCCGAACTTGACAACGGCGTTGCCGAACGCCGCGAAGTCGTGGTCGTGCATGCCCATGGCGCCAATAAGATTGGCGTCCGGGTCCATCATCGCCCGCCACTGTATTTCCGTTAACTTCTCAAGGTACGCGCGCTCATAGTCGGACTCGTCCAGATCCTCGTCCTCGACGTGGATGGCGAACCACTTATCGGGTCGCAGGAACTCGGCGAGCATGTTGCCGAGCTCGCGCCGCGCCATCGACGGGTAGGAGGAAAACAGGTGATCAGAATACTCCTCTCCGTCATCCCGTTTGGTGGTGAAATTCGCCATCTTCGGATAGAAGTTGAGGGCGATCTCCTGCCACAGCGAGTCGACCGAGCGCTTGCTCTCAAAGAGCTTGTTGCCGATCTTGATGACGTCGCGAGCGCGCTGCTCCATAGCGGAGACTCCTACGTTGCCGCGTCAGCCAAGCTTCTCCGAGCCGCTTCCGACAACCTCGCGGGCGCGATCGGTCAGGATCGTGGATTGCCGGCCCTTGCGGCGCAGAGCATTGGCGCGAGTGCGCATCCCGGCCATCAAGGTCTCGCGATCGGTCGCGACTGGCATCCGTTTGTAGCTGGGCGCCTCCTCGGGCGTCGGCATCGGTGGAGGAGGCGCCGCTTCTGGAGCCGCAGGCATCTTGAACGGAGCCGTCACGGTCTCGACGACCTTGTTTGCCACTTTCTTGATGGTCTTGCCGACGTTGGCCATGGATGCCTCTCAGTAGTTGCGAGTTTTCCGCTTTGCGTTCGCGTAGCCCAGGATCACCTTGGGTGGGGACCGTCGCGTGAGTGACCGCCTTACAGCCTGGTCTCCAGGCACGAGGCACATGACGACGGCCTCACCGCGGTCGGGCGAGCGGCCGATGCGTTTCTTGATGCTTTCCTTGTCCTCGATCTGGATGCCGTTGGGCTTCAGAAGCCATCGGAACGATGCAAGATCGGCCCGGAGTTCGGAGTCGTCGGCAGGAAGCGCGATGACCGAGCCACCTTCCTGGCCTGGGTCGAGCGCCTCGCGCAGTTTCCAGATGCACTCGGCTCTGCGATTCACGAACCTGATCTTGCCGTCTCTCGTCGTTGCCGACGATGGGTTGAGGCCCATGTAGGTGACGCAATCGATGCCGTTGTCCTTGAGGGCGATGACGGCATCGCCGCCCCAGCCGCCACCGAGGTCGACGATGACGGGGCAGTTGTCGCGCCGGATCTTGACGACGGCAGCAGCGGTGAGCCGGCCGTCCTTGTCCCGCTCCTGAGCCACGTCGAGCTTCGGAAACCAACCGCCGTATCGGCAGGCAATGACGCGCTTGTCGCCGCCACCTGGCGCCACGTCGACCGCCATGGCGGTCATGGCGTAGCCTTCGGGCGGGCGGTCCTTCCAGCGCTGCTGGGCAGCGTCGATCCATGCCGTCGGGATGCACTGGTACTCGTCGTCCCGCATGCCGACGGTGAAATCGCCTTCTTTGTAGACCCGCCTCAGCTCCTCTGGCAGGCTCTCAAGACGGTCGCCGTAGTCGGTAGCTGCGAGGTCGGGGTTGTCCTCGAGGCGGCTACGGATGAAGGTGCGCGACGTAGCGCGAACCATCTTGCCTCGGACATCGTGCGGGCCTGGCCCGTCAACCTCGATGTCCTTGCCCTCGATGGTGAGATACCATCGCAACTCGCCATCCTTGGCGGGCTTGGGGTGATTTGGATCAAGCCACGCGGCCCACCGTTTGACGATCCACATGCCTTCCGCGGTCGTCGGGCCATTGGTCGCCCCGACGATGCGGCAACGCTGGCCGGGCTCCGTCGAGCGGTTCCATGTGTTGATGAACGTGTACTGGCTCTCGAGGAAGTCGGCGAGCTCGTCGTAGCCGATGAAGTCGTGCGGCCTTCCCTTGAACCGCTGCTTGTCTTTCTCGAACTCGCAGCCCCTCATCTCGACCAGTTTACCGTTCGGCCCGCGCCATGTCGGGGGATGGCGGGAGAAGCCATCGTCGGAGCCGAGTATTTCGAGGAACCTGTCGGCCAGGCCGGCGGCATCCTGGTTGATGCGGCGAAGGATCAGCGAGCGCTTGTGCTCGTTGATGGCGAGGCCGAGAAGCTCGTCCGTCTTACCGCCGCCAGCGGAGCCACCGAAGAGCAACTCGTCGGCTTCGCAGTAGTAGGCCTCTGTCTGCGGTCCTGGATTTGGCTGCCATTTTGCCAGCCGCTTCTTGACGGCCGGCAGTTCTACAAGGGCCTTCTTATCCTTGGGGGACAGCCCCCCTATCAGGCGCTCGATCGCTTGGAGATCGGCAACGGTGACTGTCATGCAGGGATTGGAAATCCTGTCGTATGTGGTTCAGGTCTTCGGGAGCGCAGCGGTTCTCGATGAACCACGCCTCGCCCCACGGCGGAGCCCAGGCCAGGCTGTTCTTGCGGATGACGGGCGTGTCTTCGATGCCGAGCGCCAGTGCGCAAGCGACGCGATGAGCGCCGCCTAGAAGCTCACCCTGTAAATCGATCGGCGCGGCATGCTCTGGCCGGAACCCCAGTCGTCGCATGGAAAGCAACAACTGACGGCAGTCGGCGACGTACTGATCTGTCCCATTCTTGCCGTCCATGCCGATGCGGACTTTTGCGTTGGCGGCCTTGCGCGCCTCGATGTGCCAACGATAGACGCGGCCGGCGTCTGGGTCTTGGCCGTCGATGAGATGCTTGAAGTATCGGGCCTTAACGGCCAAGTCCCATCTTCGCGGCGTCACAAGCTGGACGGTCGGCAAAAGCAAGCAGTTCGGCCCTGGCTTCGTCGATGGACTGGCGCTCCACATTGATTGTAACCACTGGGATTGAGCGCTCAATCAGCACCTCTTTTGCCAAGGCTATCGACGGCAGCATCAGCGGCACCTGAAGCGACCTGTTCTCGTGCGCGGTAGCTGCGACCTTCTCACGGGCGCGGTTGCGAGCCAGGATGGTTTCGGCTGACGCCTCCAGGAAGGCCACGCCAACAGACACTGGCATCCGCCACAGCGCTGGACGGATTAGGTTGATGTCACGGCCCATCTCTTGGAGGCGCCAGCCGAAGCCGAGAATGCGCTGAACCAAGCCGGTCTGCACGAACACCGGAAACTTGTCTGCCTGCGCGTCCATGCGCTCGACCGTCGCCATCTTCTTGATGGAGCGGTCGTTCATTCGGAGCACGGCATCGATGCTCGGGTGATCCTTCACCAGATGCATCAGGCTGTTGATCTCGTCGAGAAAAGGCTTCCAGTAGGCTGGCTGATGCTTGCCGTCCCAGCCTACGGACTTGTCGCCCCAGACGGCGTAGCAGAGCGTGCTCTTGCCACAGCCTGGCGGTCCGGCTACGTCCACCCACCTCATGGCACGAACACCATGATTGACAGACGTTCGTGCTCGGGGCGCATCTCCGAGACGGCCTCGAAGCTGGCATCCTTGTCGCGGAAGTTGCCGCACCAGAATGCGTGATAGCCCAGATCGAACAAGGGCTGCACCGTGTCCTTGTTGGTCGTGCCGAAGCGGGCGATCTTCTCTGGATCGTGCAGTTCGATGATGATGATCGGCTTGCGCGCGCGTATCGTGCCCATGGCGCCGCGGAGCGCCTTGGCCTGGTAGCCCTCCACATCGATCTTGATGAGGTCGGGAGCGGGCAAGCCGTACTCGGCGATGCAGTCGTCGATGGTAACGAAGTCGATCTCGCGGAAGAACCGGCCTCGGTTGCCCTCGCCGCGCTCCTTCATGGCGCCGGGAATATCGGCGAGGCGATCCCAGCCGCCTTCGGGCTCCTCGTAGAGGTTGAACCCGGATACCCAGCACTTGACCTTGAGGCGCGTCTCGTCAGAGGCCGCAGCGTGAACGCAGAATAGGTTTGGGACATTACGCATGAGTGGCGTGATCACACCGCCATGCATCTCGAAGGCGACGACCTTGGATCCCATGAACAGTTGCTGGGCGACGAGCGAGAAGTATCCGAACAAAGCGCCGACGTCGTAGACAGCGGACACAGGTCGAGCGCGGGAAACGGCAAGGAACGCAGCGATGGTTGCCGGCTCATGCACGGCACCGTTGACGTGCTTGCGAAGTATCCAGTTGTCTGATGCGTCATTCCAGCCTACGTCGAAGCGGACGCGCGGAAGGGACGGCACATCCTTGACGGCAGCGTTGAGCGCGTCGCGCCAGTTCACTCAAGGTGCTCCTTGATCCAGGGGTTCCGGGCGATGAACGCGTCGTCCATCTTGCCGTGGCTCCCCGGAAACGTGAGCACGCAGGCGTTCTTCTTGTCGCCGTCAATGCCGGAGTTAGGCGTGTCGGCTCGTGCCCGCCGGTAGACGCCATCCCGCTCGCCATCGAAGTAGGGGCAGTTCATGCCGAAGATGTTGGACAGATGCCACTGGTCATCTTTGGCCGGGGGGCGCTTGGGATCGAAGCGCTCCCAGATTTCCGGCATGGTGCCACAATGGTGGAATACCACCGACGTGTTGTAGTAGGTGCGAAGCTGGTTGACGACGAAGACGTTACCCTCTCCGCCCACGTAGGCGATGCTCTTCTGGCGCCAGTCGACGCTGCCGAGAAGATGGGCCATGCCGGGGAAGCTCTGCTCGACGTGGGCCTTCAGGCCCTCTGCATCCATGTCGGCCCAGGGAAACCGCGTCGGGTTGCGCCAGAGCACCACCGGCTCCTCGCGCGTGACGAGGTGATCGATGTTGCCGACGATGACGGTGTCGAGATCGAGCTGCAGGATGCGCTCGCCGATCAACTCCCGGCCTCGCGGGTGGAATGTCATCAAGCGGGTGAAACAGGTGCCGGGAACGTGGGTGGTCTTGTCGATGGGGATGGCGCAGATATTGCGGTCGCCCGCAAACAGAGCGGGCTGGTCTGTGATAACAGCGAACTGGTGCGGTACGGTGCAGTGCCTCGCCACCATGCGCTGCAGGCGGCGGACGTCGTCGGTGCGGTAGGGGACGTCGAACTTGCTGCCCGCGTCCGGGCTCCACCAGTAGGTCGCAATGGTTATCATGCAGCAACGATCGTGAGATCCTGGCCGTTGAGGCCAGTCGAGCCATCGGCCCAGATGATCGATCGCAGATCGGCCTCGCCGTCGCGGTAGTCGTGGATGATGTCGGTCACGTCGCTGGGCAGGACGGGCTCGCCATTGCCGCGGCGGACCACACCTTGATTGTCGATGATGAACTTGAAGGCGGTAGGGTGAGGCTTGCGTGGCTTGGGAGCCCGCACCGTAACCAGGGTGCTGGGGCCATTATGACGCGTCACCTGCGTCTCTGGCTCCACCTTCTGCAACTGCAGCGCGCCCACGCGCTCCTTGATCTTTGCCCACTGCTTGGCCGTCGGCGTCTTCTCGATGTTCTCGGCGAAGCCGTCGAACCAGTTCAGGAAGTCACGCAGATCGCTCATGCCGGACGGGCCTCGAGGATCCGATAGTCTGTGATGTAGCCCGCCTCGTTCCGAGCGATCTTCCAACCGCCAGGCTTCAGCGCGGCCTCGAACAGCTCGACGGTGCGCGCATGCGGGTGATTGGCAACGCGCGCCGTCCAGATGATCCGACCCTTCGTGACGCGCATCAGCTCGCGCATAGCGACCTGATTGTCCTCTGGACTCAGCCACCGAGTAAGCCGACACATAACTGCGGCGTCTACCGCCTTGTCCGGCAGCCCGATCTTACGGACGTCGCCGTTGACCAACGCGTTGTTGCCGATGCGCAGCGGTAGCACGGTTTCCTTCTCGTTACATGCCGCCACCCAGCGCTCGACCTCTGGCTGAGGGAGCAGCTTGAGGGCCGACTGGATCAGCATGTCGCCGGAGAGATCGGCGCCAACGAACTGAAACCCCTTGGACTTGTAAACGTCGAGGAAGCGGCCAGTGCCGACGGGACAGTCAAGGATGGTAGAGCCTGCCGGCAGTTCGGAAAGCATGCGCTCGATGACGGCCTGCTCGACAACCCATTTGGCGTCCTTGACGCGCTTGGCGTCGTAGCCCTCGGCGATGTCGCCGTGGTACTTTGAGGCACCATTAGGCGGGTTAATGTTGCCTTGAGGCGACATTGGGCGCTGCTGGACGGGAGGCAGATATTCCATCATGGCTGGCTAAGAAACTCCTTGATCCATGGATGTTGGGCTTGCGTATCAGGCTGCATCGCACTGCGGTTGCCAGGAAAGAAGACGATCCGTGCATTGGCGGGCAACTCGGTCTGCACGCCTGCACCCATCTTGCCGTTGAAGAGGCGGCCGGCTCCGTAGACGCCATCGGCCTCAGTCCAATGCGCGACGTTCCATTGCCAGCCGGGCGCGGGATATTCCGCGTTCATGCGCTCAGATATCCAGCATTGCTCGGCGCCACCGAAGCGGCGATTGAGCCATGACATCGTCGATCGTGGGTCGAAGTCGCGCCATAGGAACTCGGTGGCGCCGACCGTAAAATATTGCAGCGACCCCTGAATGAACCCGCGCTTGCCGCCCCGCTCATAGTTCGGGTTTTTCCACCACCAGCTCGTGATGCCGGGGGTTGCCGACGTGAACAGCGGATCAAGGTTTCCCGTCACCACGCAGTCGACATCCATCAACACGACGTTATCGCCTTCCTTGGCGACACCGCCGGGCTTGTGCGCCTGCAGTTTCACGAGGCACGTGCCGGGCACATGCTTTGCCATGTCCAGCGGCACCGTCTCCATGAAGTCGATCCAGTCCGGGCGATGGGTCACGCAGACTCTGCGGTGTGGGATAGAGAGATTGCGCGCCACCATGCGGTCCCAGATGCGCACCTCATCCGGGTTGATGGTGAGCATGTGCGTCTCACCAGTTTTCGGATCGCGCCAGGGCCGCGCCGTGCGCTGATTGGCGCGGGACTTGTCAACCCAGAAAAAGCTCACCACTGCGAGCACTTAGTTTCCCCCGCCGTTAACCCGAATCACTGTGTTTGAGATGTATCCCTGATCCACGTAAAGAAGGAAATGGATCAGTTTGGCGATCTCAACAGCCTTGAGAAACCGCTGCTTTGGGTGGGCTTTTCTACGGCGCTCAAGGTTCTCGGTATCCTCGCGGCGCATGGTCATGCCGCAATCTTCGATGATACTAGGCGCCACGCACACGAGTTGCTGATCAGGCTTCAGCTTCTTGGTCTCGACATAGCGATGCAGCGCCGCCTTGGCCGCCGCGTAGGTGCCGTCGAAGGACCAGGAGAAGCCGGACTCCGAGCCCATCACAACGATGCGGGCTCGGCTATTGCGGGCCAGAATTTCATCGCACAGAAGCATCGGGCGGATGAGGTTCACATGCCAGCTCTCGTCACGCTCGTCGAGGCTCTGCTCCTCAAGGCGCTTCGGTCGTAGGACGCCGGCACAAAACAAATACCGATCGCACCACACTTTTGGATCAATCAGGCGATCGAAGGGGACGATCTCCTCGCCCCCTGGCAGCAGCTTCCTCAGCTCATCAACGATCTTTGAGTGGAACCCGGTGACGGCGAGCATTAGGCGGCAATCATCTCGCGGGCTTCGATTGCCTCGAGCACCTCTTGGGCGGCTCGCACTGCGGTTCCGAGCTTGCCGGAGAACACCGAGATCACCCGCTCGTTGTGGCGCGTTACCAATGTGGGGCGCCGGTCTGTTGCCTCCTGGTGCGCCAGCACGGCGCGAACCACGAAGCTAGACCCTTGATACACTGCATCGCCTACGCCAGGAACGTATCTTGCGAGGTGATGCACAACCTCCCACACGTTCGTCGGCCCGCTGAAAGGATTGATCAGCCCCGCATCGATGAGCGGCTCAAGACGCTCAGGAACGAATGCCTTGGTCCCCGTGTTCTCCCAGTGGATCGTCTTAGTGACGTGGCCGAGAACGTGGAACTTGGTTTCGTCGAGCGGATCGATGCAGCCGAAGGGGCCATCGACGACGACGATGGAGGTGTTGCGGAACGCCTCGGGTAGTTGGACGACGGGCCGCTCGACCACCTGGAACTTGTACTCCTGCGACGGCATGCCGAGATCGCCCAGGACTTGGTTCAGCGTCGCGTAGGTGGCGACGACGACCCGGTCGAACCTGTCATACTCGTGTACACATGTATTCAGGTAGACTTGGACACCCGCCGCCTGCACCTTCTGCCGCACCATCGTCTGCAGGACGGCGAGGTTGATGCGGGGCTCCGTCACCTGGAACACGCCGCCATCCTCGGAGAACGGCAAGCCCTCGTTGTCGAGGAAGTCTCGGAACTGGTCGACCGTTACGTGGCTGCGCCTCGATGGCACCACATAGATTTGGTCACCACTGTCGATCACCGCTGCGCCGTACTCAGCGCGGAAGCTCTTCTCAGCCCGGCGGCTTTCTCTGCCGGTCGCGGCTGACCGCGGGTAGTGGTATCCGCGATGCAATCGTGAGTAGGTGCCGGCCGTGGCACCGCACATCAGCTCCGGCTTCGCCTCAAACAGATGCACGTCATGGCCGGCGCGAGCAGCGTAGATTGCAGCCGTACAGCCAAAGAGACCGCCACCGACGACAGCGACCCGCATCACCACTTCCAGGTCGGCATGTCGAACAGGCACGACTCGCGGTTGGCCAACACCTTAATGCCGTAGTGCTTGGACGCCTGATGCAGGAAATACTGGATGCCGGGACGCTGATACGTGTACTCGGTCTCGCTCGCCTGCATCACGCCCCAGATGCCGATCTGTGGGACGTCCTGCTCTTTGCAGTCGACGATGGCCTTCGCCAACATGTAGGCGATCGATGACGTGAACATGTAGGGGCAGAAGAGACCGTCTCCGTTGGGCACCTCGACCTGGCGAACCTCGACGCTGCCGTTGGGCTGGGGAACCTTGACCTTTTGGACGGTCGACGTGCCCTTGAGATCCTTCTCGGGATACTGCCGAGCGCCGGGAAAATGGCCAGACTTGAGAGCACGCTGGTCGCGCATCCACACGAACGGCATCTCTGAGATAGCTTTGAGATAGCCGAATGCCCTCGTCTCGTCCTCAATGACGTCATGCACCTCGAACCACTGGTCGACGCGCGGGAGTTTGCGCCGCTCTACATTATGCGGAGAGCACGAATAGATCAGCCAGCCCTCGTCCGCGAATGGGGCAGCCTCAACGGTCGCCGGATGCGAGCCAAGGATCGCGATGCCCTTGAGCTTGGTCCGAGACGCTGCCGGCGCCGCTGGGGCGCCGGCATCTTCTTCTAGGTCGGTGACGACCGCATCGAGCATTCTTACAATCCTGTGTCTCGAGGGGCGGAAATGGCCATCCAGTCAACATCGACTGCATCGGCGGCGGCTTCCGTGTTGGCCCGCCACACGCCGCCAGCCAGGGCGACAGTGGGAGTGGTAGCCGCGCTGATGATCTGCGCCGCGTACTTCCCGTTGATGAAGCCTGTTGCCACGTTGCCGTCTGGGCTCACCTCGACCTCAAGCACGTCGTAGACGTTAGTGGTTGGGGTGATGCCGGTAGTAGCGACCTGGTCGACGCCGGCCTTGCCAGTCACCAGACGCCAAGTCAGGGCGGTCGTTCCGGCCGCAGCGCCGCCACCCTTGAGGAAACCGACATAGTCAGCAGCCGGGGTAAGGATGCCGCCACCTGTGTCGTACACCGCTATCTCAGCGCCGCCGGTGTCTGTCAGACCGACAAAGACGTTGTTCTTGGCGAGGTCGGCGATCTTGACGCGGGCTCCGAAGCGCAAGGGCTTATTGAGCGCCTGACCTTGGTTCGCCTTCCAGTTTGGTGGTGTGTTGATGCTCTGTGCGCCGCCGGCTGGCGTCTGGGTCGATGATGCCGACGACGTCATGCGGTAGATGCCGTTGGTCGCCGATACCGCCGAAGTAGCCAGAACGCCAGTGCCGGTAGCTTGGCCGGTATCCGAGGATCCAGCGATCCACTCATCTCCAACCAGATCGCCGAGAAAGTCGTCGAATATGGCGACCGTGTCGGGGCCAGGGAATACGATAACCGGCTTGTCTTCGCCGCCGGCAACGAAGCCAGCTCGCGACATCGTCTCGCCGTCCTTACTGAGACCGAGTGCCCTGCGGTGCAGGCCTTTTAAGACGCTCATTGTCATAGCGGAGTCTCCAGGGTCTTGTGCCTGCCCTGAAGTACGCCAGCTTGCATCTCTCTTCCGTTACCGATTTTCGAGCAGCGCCGACAGCGCGTCCCGGTGATCGGGCTCCACCATCCAGCCATGCGAACCGCGGCCGGTGCCGACAGTGCGGATCTGGATGCTGTGCTCGGCGAGCTTGCGCCGGGCCTTGAATACGATCTGGCGCACAGCGTTGGCGGCGTCGTCAGGTCCGCCGTCATAGCGGGCGGAATAGAGCAGACTGATGAGACGGCTGAGCGACACGGGTTCGCCGTGGCGCAATGGCTCGATCAGCGCTCGCTGGGTTGGCGAGAGCATGGGGCATGTTCCGAGGTTTTGCTGAGTTGCTTATTGCTGGGGCCGCGGAGGCCGGTAGGCTTCAGGCTTTGATGAACACACCCACTGTCGGCCCGTAACTGCCGAACTCTGCTTGCTGCTTGGGGCCAACCGGGCCATTGGCTGCCACCACCTTGGCGTCCATCCAGGACGTGGCGGCGACGTATTCGGGATCGTCGCTGAACTTGGCGCCGGGGAACACAACCTCAGCCGCAGCGCGGTAGGGCGAGGGCACCCCGTGATCGATAGGCCTCATGTCGTGCGCGAAGCCAGCTACGACGTGCTTGTTGCCGAAGCACTTCTCGATGACGGCCACTGCAAAGAGGCCCTTGGGACCATCGCAGAGGATCGCAGCGCGCTTCGGTGCGCTCTGCTTGGCCAGGGCCGGCAAGGCCACCGCTCCGTCTCCGTGGTAGAGCGAGACGTTGGCAAAGCCCTTGAGGCGCGACTGGGCGAAGGCCTCGTCGGGATGGCCGGGACGCGCGTCGATGGAGTGGATACGCACGTCCGGCAGGTACTTCGCCAGCATGTAGGTGGACTGCCCGCGCGCGCGTCCGGACTCGATGAACACCTCGACGCCCAGCTTGCGGCATGTGCCGATGATAAGGGCCATCTCGGAATGCGGGATGCCGCGGGCCTCGTAGGGCTCGGACGCGATAGCTTCGAGCTCGGCGCGCGTCAGGGTCAGAGCGTCACCCGTTTGGTATTGTTGGCCGTCACCTGCGTGCTCGTCACACGCTGGGTGATGTTGCCAGATAGCTCAGAGGCGGAAAGGAAGTTGTGCCAAGCAAGGAGCCACGAACTGCCCCATGAGCCGCCCCAGCAATCGTAGGAGGCGTTGTGGCTGCCCATCGAGACACGGGGCGTGTTGCTAGCGGACGCCCCCGACGGCACTCGCTTGCTGATGGTGGTGGCCATTACTCAGGCCTCCACTCGTTGCCATTGGAGCCCGCGCCCTGAACGGTGACGTTATTGACCTTGCGGATGTCGGCGTGCAGCTCGTTGCCGGTGTCGAAGGTGAGCTTGTTGGTCTGGGTCTCAATAGTGGTCAGGCGCTCTTCGAGGCCGGTGTCGGTGAAGCCGGAGGTGTAGACGGTCTTGAGCCAGTTGGCGGCACCAGTGTCGCCCACGATCTTTGTGACGTTGACGCCGGTCGTCTGGAGGATGGCGCGCAGCCCGGTATCCGCATTGTCGATGTAGTCTCGCAGACCGGTGTCGAGATCCGCAATGACATCCTTGATGCCAGTATCGCTGTCGTCGATATGAACGCGCAGCCCAGTATCGACATCCGACTGGATGCGGGCGAGGCGCTCGTTGATGCCGGTATCGTTGAAACCGTTGGCAAAGATGGCCTTGAGCCAGCCGGCCGCGCCAGTATCACCCTGGATCGAGTTGATATTTACTCCACCCGTATCCTCGGCGAGATCGTTGAAGCGGTCCTTGATGCCGGTGTCCATATTGTCTAGGAACCGACGCAGGCCAGTATCGGTGTTGTCGACATGGTCGCGCAAGCCAGTATCCAAATCGGCGATGGTGTCGTGGAGGCCCGTGTCGAGGTCGTTGACGTGGGTTCTCAGCCCCGTGTCCACGTCGGACTGTATTTGCCCGAGGCGCTGGTTCACGCCAGTGTCAGCGAAGCCCGCCGCATACGTCTGCTGCAGCCAGTTGGCGGCGCCGGTGTCGCCGATCAGCGCGCGCACATCGACGCGTTGGCGCCCGATCTCCCACGATCCGAGCCAAAACCGAACTGTCCTGCCATCGATGGTGACGGCGTCCACGAACGCCTGATACCAGGACCCCGATGCATAGAAGGAGGCGTCGTCGGCGGTGTTGAAGAGCTGGATCGAGCAGCGGTAAAGGCCGCCACGATCACCCACCATGCCGGTGTCGGAGATCAGCGAATAGCCGGAGTCCGTGGCGCGCACGGTCGGGAGGCCGTTTTTCAGAACTTCGATATCGGTGACGGCCAGACCGCTCAGCACCTCGGAGTCGCCGGAGTCGTTGTAGGAGGCGAACGGGAAATAGAGGGTATCCCCCGGACTTGCTGCGGTAAGCAGCCCTGCCTCACGCTTGCCGTAGTGGGGGATCATGGGCTAGCGCATCCTTCGGGCATAAAGCCGACCGCTGACAGCGTAGGTGGATGTCGAGAACACGGCGGTTGCCACCAGATAGACGGTCGTCGTGGCGGCGAGAGAATACCTGTACGGCGAAAGAGAGACGCCATGGTTGACGTCGGTAAAGCCGGAGCCGCCGTTGAAGCGAAATGTGTTCTGCTTGCCGACAGTCCCGTCTTGGGTTGCGCTCGTGGTGCTGTGCGATAGCGTGATATTACTGGTTACGGTGGCACCAGCTCCGGTGAAACCGGCCACGGCCGAAACGTCCCAATCTCCAGCAGTCAGCGAGATTGAGCACACGTTGGCTGGCGTCGTCGTGGTCAGAGCAACGGCTGACCCCGTTGCAACCTGGGTCTCTCCAATCGCACCCGCCGCGGCATCATCATTGGTCGCGGTGCCAATGCCCACGTAAGTCTTGACCTGGGATGCTCGCGCGGCGTTAGAGTCTGGCGCGGCGCCGGTATCGCAGACCACGTAGAATCTGTGGTTGGCGGCAAGCGCACTGACGAGCGTCTCGGCGCTGACTTTCGTGTCGGCCACGAGCTATTCCCTCAAGATCTGCGAGCTGTCCTCGCGCAGGACAAACGTGCCGTCCTCACGCAGGACCGAGTTGCCGACGGCGCCGCCGGTTGGCGGTCGGCCCGCAGGTCGCAAGAGGATGGAGTGAATGAGCACCGAGCGGATCAGGCGGCCCACGTCTCACTCCTTCACGTAGACGTAGAGCCTGCCGCGGCACTCACTCTGACCGGGGAGAATCTTGATACGGAGGCGCTCACCGGCAGCGTATGGGTGGGCTGCGCCACCGCGGCCGGTGTCGAAGCCGTCGATGTGTGACGAGGGATATCCAAGGAACCGCGTGAAGTTGCTGCCGAGGCAGTCGTTCTTGGAGTAGATAGTGAAGCCGTCCCCGGTGTCGCCGTCCTTGGGGAGTAGCGCGACGTACAAATCGCCACCTGTATCCACCGATGTCGGGTTCCAGCGCAATTGCACAACTTGGCCGAAAACCGACTTGCCGGTATCGCCGGATTGTAGCGCGGATGTGCCCGTATCTGTGGACACATTGAAGATGTAGCGATGCATGGTCATGGCTTGTTCCTCAGCGCTGCCGGCCTACGCCGCCAGCAGTAGAATTGCGATCAGGTCGTCTTCTTCTTGTTGCGCCTTGGCGAGAGCCTCGGCCTCAAGCGCGGCATTGATATCGGCCTGGCGCTTCAGCTCTGCGGCCTGCGCATCCTTGATAGTGGCAAGCGCGGAACGCCTGGCATCGCTGAGGGCGATGACGACGCCCTTGCGGCTTGGATCTGCGGCTTCCTTTGCCGCCTCTTCTCGTGCGCGCGCCTTGGCTTCGAGATCGCGCAGGTAGAACGCGTCTACTTCTGGCTGTGGCGGGTGCTGTCGCTCTGCGACGAGCTTCTTCGGCTTCGTGGGCTCGGAGCGCGCCCGCTTTGGCTGCGCTAGTTGATCTGGGCGACGCTTACGACGGCCTGATGCTGGGCCGGTAGCGCCGCCGGCTGCTGATGAGGCTGGCGCTGGGGCTGGGGCCTCAGCGACCGCAACATCAATCTGAAACGCATTGTTTTGGAAGGCTGAGCTTTGAAAAGCTGTTGTCATTCTGTTAGCTCAGCCAGGATTTCTGGAGGTTGCTTACGCGCGGGCTTCCGCGTCGTGGCCGTTGGTGGCGCGAGCCGGAACTGCCGTCTCTTCCTTGGCCTTCTTGAGCTCGGCAATCTCGCGCTGTAGCGCGATGATCTCTGCCCCTAGCTGCACGCACTCATTCTGTGCGGAGTTGCGCTGGTTGGAGAGCATTTGCATCATGTCGTTAAGCTTCTGGATTTGGGCTCTCGGGTCTTGTTGATCCATGGTTGTATCGGTGACTCCGGTTGGGTAAGGTGGGCAGGGATTTAACGAGAGGGATCGCTATGGGATTGCGTCAACTAGTGCCTGCGCCAGCGCGTCGGCTTGCTCGCTCTATCATCTCTGCGGCAACACCTGCTGCCCCAGCGTTACCTGATTGGACGCGAGAGACGTTCCCAGCGCCTGCTGCTTCTGAACTACCAGCCAACCCGCTGCGCTCGTTCTTTGAGGCTCGCACCGAGGGGCGCGGAATCTGGAAGTGGCAACACTATTTCGACATCTACCACCGATATTTTGCCAAGTTCCGCGGGCGCTCGCCGCACGTTCTAGAGATTGGCGTCTATAGCGGCGGCAGCCTGGATATGTGGCGCGACTACTTCGGAGCGGGCGCCCATATTTATGGAGTCGATATCGAGCCCGCCTGTCGCGCCTACGAGACGGCGGACACGCGCGTATTTATAGGCGATCAGGCGAACAGGTCATTTTGGCGCGGGCTAGGCACAGAGGGGCTTGCCCTTGATGTTGTCATTGACGACGGCGGCCACAAGCCCCAGCAGCAGATCGCAAGCTTCGAGGAACTGCTGCCGCTCATGCGGCCAGGTGGCGTCTACCTTTGCGAGGACGTACACATGGAGGGCAACGAGTTTTCCCGCTACGCTCACGGCATCACCGACAAGCTAAACGCGATGCAGGGTTTCCAGGCAGATTATGAAAACCCAAACCGCCGCATTGCGTGCTCTGCCACGCCGTTGCAATTCGCGATCTGGTCAATACATTTCTACCCGTTTGTTGTGGTTGTTGAGCGAAACGGGGCGGAGGTCAGCGAGTTCGTAGCGCCCAAGCGCGGCACCGAATGGCAGCCCCACCTTTAGGCTATCGTCAGGCCGTACCGGCTGGCGAAGTAAGCCTCCAAGTTGGTCTTGTCCGTCCCGCTCAGCTTTGAACTGAACAGGATAAATTCCGCGATCTGCCCCACCCAATAATAAGACGCTGAGTCAAATGAACCGCCAAGCCGTGGCGCGTTCGTGAACCCTACAGTGTTGGTTCCTGTCGTGTAGTGCTGGGTTCCATCGATAAAGCTTGTCCACTCGCCAGAAGCGGAAACGGCGTTATAAAGACGCCAAGAGGTTAGAGCCGTCGCCGGGTCTCCTGTCGTTTTTCGCGCGGTGGTGCCGAATGCATCATAAATCGTGGCGTCTGCATAAGGGACGTGGGAACTGCTGCTAGCCGATCCGAGGTGCCAAAGTCCGTTCCCCGGCGGGTCTCCGGGTGGGTCCGCCTCGGCCTTAATGACCACAAACGCTTCGCCCTCCGTTAGGGAGCTTATGTCTGGGCCGACAAGACTCGCTGTGGTGGCTACGGAATGGCCGAACTCCCCCGCTGCAAGACCGTTGATTACGTTTGTCTCGTAGCTGGCACGCCGATCGTTGTCGGCTTGCGTGAAATGCCGCGCATTCCCCGATTTGTCTGATGCCTTACCGATCTTGTCGCCGTCCGCTGTTACGGGCGTCATGCCTGCACTATCCGTGAACAGGGTCGATATGTCGTTGAACTGCAGCCAGACGTAAGGAGACAGGGTCAGCGGGTCGAATGCCGCCGCCTCGCCGCTGCTCGCTCCAAATCCGATCAACTGCGTTGTCAGCAGCATCAGAGGATCGCCTTGATCGCGGCCTTGAACTGCGCTGCCGTCATCGTGCTCTGGCCTTCCAACACCCGCACCCGGTTGTTAAGATTGAACAGCGCCTTATACACGGGGTTGTATCCAATACCGCTTTCCATTCCGCTGACTGCTGCGTCCTTCTTGTCGCTGATCTCCTGCGCGGTTAGCGCGATAACCTCCCAAGATTGGGTGATGGAGTTGGCGCCTACGGTATGGGTCGGACCAACTCGCCTATGGGTCATCGGGTCATACGAAGGCGCAGCAACGGTAGGCGCCAGCAACCACCGCCAGCCCTTCACCGGATTTGGATCGGGCGGCGCATCGAAGTTGCGAAACTCTTCGATTGCGTTCTGCGCGTTGACTCTAGCGTAGCGTGCCATTGGTCCTCTAGGCGTCGTTCGCAGCGGCTACGGTGTAGAAGAGCTTGATGCCGATCAGGCGGGCGTCTTCGGACATATCGTCGTTGGCGTCCGAAACGTCTCGGAGTAGCCGGAAGAAGACAATATCACCCTCTGCTGGAGATCCGCCGATCGTCACGGCGCCGCTTGCTGCTGTAACGTAAACCTCACCGGCTGCGCTCTGCGCATCATCGGTGACAACAACAGGCGTGCCGAAGGCGGTGTTGACGGCCTCGTTATCTGAGAGGGCTATGCCCTGCAGCGCCCACGCCACGCCGTCAGTGTCGGTCGCCGTCGATGACCACCACACCTGGAAGGTAACCGTCCCTTCGTCCCAGCCCTTGGGCATGGCGACGGAGAAATGCACGTACTCGTCTGCGCTCGCGTCGAAATCGAAGACCTTATAGTTGATGTCCTCGCTGCCGCTGTCCAGCGAAGCCGTGGCAGCGCCGCTGGTCGCTGCGGCCATCATGGCGCCCGCAGGTATCCAGATCGTGTGCGTGCCACCCTTGATTAGGACGGTGCCCTCTATCGACAGCACGCCGCTAGATGCGGAAAGCGTGTTCGCGGAGGCGTGGCCAAGCTCGATCGTCGCTGCCTCAAGCTTTCCACTCAGCACTACGGACGTGCCGGTTGCCGCGCCGAGGACCGGCGTGACTAATGTGGGCGTGTTCGCAAACACTAGCGCACCCGTGCCAGTCTCGTCCGAGACGAGCGATATTAGGTTGGCGCTAGATGGCGTCGCTGCGAATGTATCGAACCCGCTGGCCCGCGTTACGCCTGCCCAGCTTGTCAGATCGCTATCAAGAGGCTGGCCCGTGTTCGCGGTCAGGACTGCCACGCCCTCAATCGAGAGCGTTCCGCCCGACGCCGTCAGGGTATTAGCCGAGGCATGGCCGAGCTCGATCGATGCGGCTTCGAGCTTGCCAGAGAGAACGACTGACGTGCCGGTCGCAGCACCCAGTACAGGTGTCACAAGCGTCGGCGTGTTGGCAAATACTAGGGCACCAGACCCCGTCTCATCCGTGACGGCGGTCTTGAGGTTCGCGCTGGAAGGCGTTGCGAGGAAATCCTCGATACCCGCGGCAAGCCCAGAAATGTCGTGCGTGTCGTTCCAGTCGGAGGGCTGGACGAGCGATGCGTCACCGGCATCTGGGACAGCCGACACGTAGGAGTGTGTAATAGACAGAGCCATTAGCTAGCCTCGCCCTCGAGACCCACGGGCCGACCAGACTCATCCCTGATGATCTTGCGCACGCCCTTGCCGGTCTTGACACCGACGGCGCGGCCAGACTTATCGGTCACGATGCTACGCGGGGCGCGCTGTTCGGCGGCGATACGCTCGACGTCGGCCGCAACCTTTGCAATGCGGGCAGAAGCCTGCTCGGCGTTGGCGTTAGCCTGCTCACAGTTGGCAGCGACATCCTGCGTGAATTGGTCAACGGCGACCTGCAGTGGCTGCACAGCCTCCGCGACGGTGTCCGGGACAAACGCGGACGCGAACTCCTTGACCTCACCCGCAACCGTCGCCGGGACCAGTGACGTCGCAAACTCCCTCACCACTGCGAGGAGATCCTCGATCTTTCCAGCCCCGGCATCCTTATCCTTGGCGTTGACTGCGGCGGTAAGATCGGCCAGATCACGACTGCTGATCGCTGCGGCGATACCGGCCAGCGTGGCCTGCAGTCCCTGCACCGCGGCGATGGCCTCCGGCAACCCCTTGAACTCGAGCGAGAACGTGGCGGGTGCGGCGGCCACCGCAGGCGCAGCGGGACTCGGCTGCGCAACCTGCAGCTCCCGGCTCTGACTGAGCGCCACCTGCTGCTTGGCTGCCGCCTCTACCCTGGCAAGCTCTTCCTCAATCTTCTGTGCGGTGCGCTCATACATGGCGGCCAGGCGAGGGTCCTGCGTGTCAGACGCCCAAAAGCGCGTGCGCTCGAGCGCCGCCAGCAGCTCCTGTTCATTCATTGCCATCGTTGCAGAAACCTCAGTGCGTCGCTGGCGCTCTCTTCCCGGCTGCATCAAGCAGACAGGCAAGGGCGGCCGGCGGCAGATCGTAGAAGCTGGTGGAGTAGTGGACGGTCCCGGCGATCGAGCGCTGGAAGATGACCGCAACCTTGAAGTCGCTGGGATAGACCTGGACGACGACGTCGTCCTCATCGAAGCGGATGGGGCGAAGGGCGCCATTCTCGGCGAACGCCTCGATTGCATTGGCGACCGCATCGTCGAAGACGGCGCGAGTGCGCTTCTTCGCGCTCTTAGCGATGAACCTGGACTTCAGGGTGTACTCAGTCTGTAGGTTCGAGAGGTTCGCCAGCAGCCTCGGCGGTATGGTGATGTGAGGACCCGTATTCAGGCCGTCGAAGGTTTCACCTTTGATGGGATCGAGAGGCATTCACTCTCCAGCTTCTTCGACCTTGGCTGTGCGCAGGATGTCCGCGATCGCTCGGGCGATGTCGCGGTTGGAGGGCTCGGGCATCAGGGGAGCGCCGTCCTTGCCGGTATGCTCGACGCGGTCGATGAACACCGCAGCCTCTTCGGTCTTGCCGAGGAGCTCGAGTGCTCGGTTGGCTGCGCCGGCATCCCGCATTGTGATGTCCAGATCAATGGTCTCCGTCGAGTCCTTGGGCTTGACGGTGATCTTGACCTTCTCCTCGCCCATGGTGATACGGGCGTTGCGCATCAGCCGCTCGAGCACCCAGGATCGGTTCAGGGCGACCTTCTCTGCGGCCCTGCCCTGAAGCTCTGCGATGCGCCCCTGAATCTTAACATCGCTTAACAGTCGGGAGGCGGCTGCATCGGCTACAGCATCGCTTTTACTGTTGTAGCCTGCGGCTTTGTAGGCATCGCGGCTGCTGGAGCACTTAACAATTTCCTGCGCGAAGCGCTCATGCTTGGCGTTCGTTAGGACTGGCATTGCGATTGCATTGTCTTTGCATTGTGGCGCGCGAACTCGCAGAGGATGCTGTCGGCGATCACCCGCGGTCCTGCGTTCTTGAGCCAGTTGAGTGGGTAGACGACTGCCTTGGCGAAGCGCTGCGAGCACCTGGTCTCGACGATCGCTCTCATGGTGATGAGCTGCGGGTCGTTCTGTTCCCAGCGGAGCCAGGTGATGCCGTGCTTGGCGAGGCGGTTTTGGATGCGCTTCTGGGCGCGGCGGTCGATTGTCATTGTTGTGCCGCAGTTGTGGGGTAGAGAGAGAACATCAGCGAACCCACTGTCCCCCAGTGGAGCCCCCCTTGCTGATCAACGGCCGGACGTGCGTGTACTTCGTCAGTCCGGCCGTCAGTTAGGGTGGAAGTCGGGCGCCAGACGCGCCAACAGCTCGAGCAGCTCCTTCCGCCGCATCTTCGAATAGCCCTTGAGCCTTCTGGCTTTGCACTCGGCGCGGAGTTGCTTGACGGTGATGGCTTTGGCCATGGGCTACATCCCCGGTGGCATGTAGAGACAGATCAGCCTGCCTTTGATGATGCAGGCGTGCATGTTGCTGTCCTTGGATTCCCGGAACTGCATGTTGTGGGGAACCTGGGCCGTCCCGTGCTTGGTCGTCACGAACATGATGGACGGGGGTGAGGCCTGGGCTGGCGGGACTAGCATGCTGGCGATCGCAGAGGTGGGCACCACCTCGACCTTCTCGACCACGGCGCAGTCCATACCAGAACAGCACTCTGGATCGTACCAGGAGTGAGCCCTTGCGCGGTGCGCCAACGTCATCAAGGCGACCATCATTGCGAAGGTGGCGATGACGACGCGGGTCACGCCATGGCTCCCTGGATCGCCCGCTTGATCCTCTCATCCTCAGACGCCCGAACGTAGGCGTTCCGCTCCCGTGCCATGGCAACGAGCGCCCGCATGACGTCGTACCTGATCACCCAGCCCTTGGTGAGCCGGAGATCCTGCTCGTCGAGGTCGGAGTCGGTCAGGGCGGTGGGCTTGCTCATCTGGGCTCTCGAGAGGATTTCCGTCTGCTTTGGCCGTGAAACCCGCGTGCTCATGATCATGGGTGTGCGGTCGTTGGCGCTTGGCGAGACGGAAAACTCTGGGCACTGGCAAAGGGACAAAAGAGGGCTCCAAGTTTCGGGCCTGGAGCCCAAGTCTGAGGGAGGAAAACGCCCAAGGTGGGCATGCGCCGAGGGGATACCTCGGTGCTACGGTTGGCCAACCGGAGATGGCCAAATGGGATCGTGATGGGTGGCGGGGGAGGCCGAAAATGGAGAAGGCCCGCCGCGGCGAGCCCTGATCTCAGATAGGTATCCTAGGATAATGTCTAAGGCCCTTACCACGTGCACCAGGCAATGTCAACTGGGTTTCGATCACATTTCCGTGATCTAGGGCGCCTACTTACGGGATGCCCAGTTGCCCGCAGATTCTACGCGCGAATAAATGATCCCCTTCCGCTCTCTCAGTGAGCGCCCGCCTTTGACAGCAAGCCGAACCATGCTTGATGGTAGTGACACATCTGATGCGCACCGTCGCTCTTGCTCCGCCTGCACCCAAGCATCCACCTCATCCAAAGTCATGCGCCGAGCGACTGGCTCCTTGGTGCTGGTCGATACTATTTGGTACGGCCTCTTGGATGTGCCCGACCAACGCCCAAGCTCAAATCCCATCACAGCGAGTATCCGCATCAATACGCTAGGCGTCTTGAGGAGTGTGAATTTAGGCTTCCACTTCCGCTTCCGGCGCTCAACGGTCGATGGGTGGTGCAATAGATGCTCTGCGCTGTCGAGGTCCTCCAAATTAACTATGGAATTATCCGTCTTGATACCGTTTTTATGATGCACGTGCCCCTCTGGCCATGCGCCGTAGACATAGAACCACGCTAGCCGATGAGCAAAGTGTGCCTTGTCGCCGCACCACACTACGGTGTAGCCATACTTGTCTGGCGTTCCCAACATCTTGCCAGTCGCGCGGCGGTAAAATTCACCTGCTACCGCGTCGTACAACACGTCTGAAACCAAATAATCATGGGTCAGCGGCTTTCGTGCGCGTGTCACTTCACAGCCTCCCCCTTCACCATCCCCATGTGCATAGCCAGCCTCCGGAGGTGCTCCTTCACGAAGAAGGCCCCGATCGCCGTCACCTGTTTGCTCGGCTTATTGCCGTCGTCCTTGATGTAGGTGGCCCGAGCCCTGCCGATTTCGGTCTGGGTGGGCATGTATTCGCTGTCGACGACGCTCCGGAGCATGATCTTGGCGGCCTGGGCGTCGAGCACCTTGTCGCCGTCCTCGTTGGCAACCCCGCACATCGCGAACATGGCGTCCCGGTACTTCCACACGTCGGCGCGGTTGTTCCTGGATTGGCCCCGGTGAATGTCGCCGTTTATTGCCACCTCGATGCCGGTGAGGCGCTTCGCCTTGCGGTCGCCCTTGCGGGTGGGGTCCGCGCGCCCAGTAGACTGGCCGTAGCTCGAGACGCCCTCGGATGGCGCCTCGACCAAAAAGAACATGGTCCTGAGCTGGCCGCCGGCTACCCACTCGTCGTAAGAAAGGATGCCAGCCTGATAGAGCTTCTCGACCAGGGTAAGCGCACGCTCCCGCGGCTCCCCGTCCTGCTTCCCTCGCCCGTCGAGAGGGACCTCGGACACAATGGAGCGCCGGGATTCTACGGCGGTGCCGTCGTTGACTTCGCTTCTCATGTCGTCAAAACCTCGAATTTACGCCACGTCATGCCCGATATGGCGACGGCGTAGGCATGGTCATCGTTTTTCATGAGTAGTCATCGTTTTTCATAGATCAGCCTGCCTATTCACTTGCCGACGAGCCCGCTCCAGCAACCAAAGCAGATCAGGTAGATACCCCGAGCTTGATGCACAGATGAGATAGCCGTTCTGGTCGTAGCCGATGACGAACACGTCCTTGAGCTTGCCCTTCTGGCCTTCGAGGACTGCGTCTGGATCAACAGGCGCAAAGGTGCCGCCGGTGAAGGGGATGACGTTGTCGGTCAGGACACCCCTCCACCATCCCCATTCTTCGACACGCACGCCAATACCTTCTCTACCGGCACCAGAACGCCGCCAATGCCGCTCTTGAGCGTAAGTGTCATCTTCTCGCCAGCCTCTACCCTGGCCTTGGCGTCCAAGCATTCCTGCTTAGATGTAACGTCGATTGGGACAACTTGGCCGGTTAAGGCGATCTGCAAAATCATGATCCACTCGATCATTTTGGCGTCCCCCGCCGAGCTACGCGCACGCGCTTCGAACCCTGCCACTTCGCTTTCGCCGATGCGTTCGGCGCGATCTTCACGAGCTTTCCGTTCTTGTCTAAGCGGTAGCCCTTGCCGAGCTTCGTCTTCTTCCCGGATCGGCTGCCGAAGACCATGTCAATGAACACGCTCATCGCCGCCCCCTATCGCTTTCCCTCGGGCCTTTGCACGGCCGCGCGGACAGAGCGCACCTGACATTCTGGCCGCCCTTGCCAGTCACAGTGCCGACGGCTTCCGAGATCCTGCCGGAGGCCGTGTCGTGAGCATTGCTTGGGCCGCAGCGCCAGCGGACGCCCTCGGCCTCGTCCAGGTTCATGTAGGCGCCGCCGACTTCCCACTGAGAGCGCGCCATCCATGCCTTACGTGCGGCTTCGCGAGCGCTCTCCTCGCTCTGGTGTTCGGTGGATAGGACATCGATCCAGACGGGACGGTGGGACTCCTCGTCTCGAGCGCACTTGCCGCGGTCTTCGCGGCCTGCCCTGCGGTCGTCGTCATCCCGCCGCACGTAGGAATAGACCCGCGTCCTGCGGTCATCCTCCGGTAGGTAGTATGCGTGGTTGCGGTGGCACTTGCGGACGTAACGCCAGCGGGTAACGACCTGCCCCGTCCAGCTATCCCAGGATGGATAGGTGCGCTGCACGTAGCGGCAATGATACTCCTGGCTTCGGCTTTCGCTCGCGAAGACGATCGCCAGCAACACAAGCATGACGATGCCGAAGGCGTACTTGAGGGGTTTCTTCATGGGCGTGAGACCTCGGTGGTTGTGGCTGCCGGATTTAGACCCTCAGCGCGGGCGGCGATTGTTTCGAACAGAGCAATGCGCTGGCCGATCCAGGCCATGACGTTCACGCACATGCTGTTGCCGAGCGCTCGATAGCGAGGGCCGTCTGCGGCTGGCTTGCCGCGATAGGTGATCAGCGTGAAGTCGTCCTCGTATCCCATGAGGCGCTCGCACTCTCTGGGCGTGAGCCTGCGGACGGCACAGGCTTGCTGGATACCGATGGAGAATCCATCGGTATCCAGCGGATGCGTGACCTCTCCGCTGTCTGGGTCTTGTCGGGCATGGAAGGCTAGCGCCGGCGCGTGGCCGTGTGCCGGAAGCGGGTGGCACGGGCCACCCGCTTCCGGCTGGCAACGGTTCGCCTTGGAGGTGATTTGCGTGGTGTCGAAGGCGAGTGGCTGCATCACGAAGTCGCCGCCTTGGTTGCCGCCTACAGGCCCACCCGCCATCACTGGTTGCGCGACATCGACGGGCCGCGCCTTGTAGTCCTTGCCGCTGTTCTGAGGCATGATCGAGTAGACGGTTGGGACCAGCGGCGTGCCGCGCCCCGTGCCGTCCTCCGACGCATCGAAGCCACCTCCCTTGAGCGTGTGGGCTACCGCCAGTTGGCCGCCCGCATTCGCGTGGCTCCTGCTGTGGCCCATCGCTCTTAGTGTCGGGGTGTAGTCCTCCTGCGCGTCCGCGCCGTGGTCCTTGCAGGAGAAGCCCACGAACGTCTCGCCATTCGGATCGTAGCGACCCGTCCGACTGTGACGCGCCGTCAGGGAGTGGCTTGCCCCCCCCAGACTATTCAATGGCACCAGCATGCCGGTTTCGGCGTCTTGCTGCGTAGCGCTGCCGGCAGCCTTGCCGTTCCCATTGAGCGTCCCGGCGATCAGATGATTGGCTGCGGCTTCTCGTCGGCCAACTCGCCCGCCACTGCGCTTAGAGCCCGCTCCAAGGCTGCCGGCAATGTCTTGTCGCGCTTGGCGGCGCGGCGGAGAATCCCCGCGCAGGCCCTCGGGCTCAAGTAGTACGGCCGCAGGTGGTCGCCAGTCTCCAAGATATCCGACAACGAAGACACGCTCCCGTCGCTGTGGGACGGCACGAGCGTGTGAGTCCACTCGGACATATTGAGCGTCCAGGACTCGCCAGCATGCCGAATACCCGCACTCCTCCAAGGCGTCGAGGAATGCCCCGAAGTCACTGTCTTCGTCCCCTTCGATGTCGTCACACTCCGGCGCACCGGACCAGGAGGAATGTACCCCAGGGACGTTTTCCCAGACCAAGAAGCGGGGCTGAAGTCGGCGAGCAAGCGCACAAAATTCAAGGGCCAAGTTGCCACGCGGGTCATCCATTCCGAGGCGCTTGCCGGCGACCGAGAAGGATTGGCAGGGGGTTCCTCCGACAAGAAGGTCAATTGGGCCGACATCCGAAGCCTCTATCTTGGTGAAGTCGCCCAGATTGGGCACATGCGGGTAATGGTGCTTGAGCACGGCACTTGGGAACGGCTCGATCTCGGCGAACGCAACGGGCGTCCAGCCCAGCGGATGCCAAGCTGCGGTGGCAGCTTCGATACCTGAACAGACTGACAAGTACCTCACGGCCGAGCGCTCTCCGTCTGATTGTTGGCCGGCGTCGGCTCCACCCAGAACCGCCGCCACCTCTTAGCCACGATCTTGTAGCTCTCGGCTGTCCGCCTGTTCGGAAAGATGCCCAACGTGTAGACTTGGCCGTCGTGGGCCTCCGCTTTCACGCACCACATGCTCCCCTCCTGTCCGCTAGGTATTTTCCGACCCTGTTCCTCGCGGCCTCGGCAGGCCACACTCTCCATCGTGAGCAGCCCAAGATCCCCCGTTCCCCCATTGGGCGCTCACCGTTACCGCCGGTCGGGCAGCCGCGTTCCCTGCGTAGCTCGATCGGCGGTTCGGGGGGCCCGTAAAGGGGACGCGGGTCATCGACCGATCTTCTCCCTCAGAGGCACGATCCTCTGGTTCCTCCAGAAGCAGTCCTTCCGGATGAATGCCTCGTCCTTGCTCTCCTCCGGAGTCCGGCATGCTTGGCAGACTGTGGAGTAGGTTTTCTTCGGCGTGAGGAAGAGAACCAGCGCACGAGATCGGTTGCATCGGCTGCACGTCATTTCCGTGATGTCTGTTTCAGGTTTGAAATGTTCCCTGTGAAACATCTGGACGACCGCCATCACTTCCTCCTTACCCACGCCTCGCAGCACGAGAGCGCCAGCCTGTGGTCCTCGTGATGCAGACACCAAAGAACAAGACCAAGTAGAGATACCCGCTTGCGGAAGGGCTTCGCCGATACGCAGTTGGAGCAATGGGCGCCTGGCCTACGCCATGGCTGCTTGGGCTTCGCCTGGTTTTGGGGCGGCAGGGTCTTAACCGTGGCCATTTCTGACCCCCACTCCCGTTCCATAAGACGCCCTTGAAGCCCTGGCATGTTCTGCGTTTCTGATAACCCTGAGTTCTTCTTCCAGCCGGTCTCTTGCTAAGACTTCGGCATCGAGCCGTTTCTGCAGGAGCCTATTCTGCTGCTTCAGGCGCTTGATGGTTTCGGCGTCGGTGGGGAGTTTCATTCTGCAGCCTCATTGAACTTGGTGGTTTCATTGCCCCATGCCGCCCATCCCGGCCGCGCCTGACGCGCGAACAGCTCGAGATACGGCCCAGGCACAAGCGCCTCTACGCTGGCGTAAAACTCATCCGGTTTGCGGGAATGCTCTCGGCGCGGGGCGATCAGGAGCTGGCGCACCGCCTTGGAGACGCGCTTGGGCTCGCCCTTTGTGCCGAGCAAGCAGATTTCGGTGTTCGACCGGGTCCAATACCCGAGGCCTATATGCCACTTGGGCGCCCACGACCTGTCGGTCTTCGTCGTTGTCTTAGCCCACGTAAAGGCGACCGTCTTGTAGCGGAAGCCCCAAGCCTCCATCACAGCCATGGCCTGCGGCAGCATCGGATTGGTGGCCCATAAGAACAGCGCACAATCCTCCGCAGCTACTTCGCCGAGAGGCAGCGCCTTGATGCCGTCGATGGTCATCAGGTCGTAGTGGGAGGCAGCCGATCGCTTCTGTCTGGTGTCCGACCACGTTTTGAAATGCCACGGCGGATCCGCGACGATCACCCCATAACCGTGCCGCAATAGGCCAGCGAACGGAGAAGCGGATTCTTCCGCCGCCCGCGCTGATCCTGTTGCGAGGTTGAGGCTCATGACCGCACCACCCCATGCTGAACCATGTCACAGAGCTGGTTGCGCTTATCGGACACGACCTGGATGGCCCAGAGCCCGCGATCCACGGCCCACTGCTGCTTCCCATCGCGCGTGAACTTCGCGAACGCGTCGTCGGTTTCCTTGGCTTGGCGCTTGAGCGCAGCGATCTCGGCGTCAGTCGGGAGCCGAGTATTGATCCGGCAGAAGTCGTGGAGCTGGAGGATCCAGTAGTGGTCCTTGGCGGCCTGACGGCCCACCTCGGCGCGGCCGTTCTTGCCACACACAAGGTCATCGGCCAGGCTGATGCGCGATGGAGCCCACTCGGGATGCTTGAACTGGAGAGCGTCGTCGTTGATCGTCGGCAAAACCTTCTGGCCGTTCTCGACGTCCAACCAACGCTTGGCCTCGATGCAGCCCGCGATCACTTCGGCCGGCAGTGGCGTGCGCCTGTCCTCACGCTTGCCGATCATCTCCGACAGCATGCGCTCGATCACTTGGTCGCTGAACCCGCTGATCTTCGTGGCAAGCACGGCGATCCAGTTCGCCTCTTGGCCATCCTCCCAACGGTAAGGCGGCCAAAGCTGCAGGATCGTCTTCACGACCTTGTCGACTACTGCGGTGCTAGCCATTGCGGCGCATCCCCCTCGCTTGCTCGGCCTTCGCCATCGCGTCCCTGACAGCGGCGGAGCGCTTCTCGTCGCGGGACTCGCCGGCCTCGGAACTTGTTGCCGCCGGCGCCCTCTTGGCGCGGCCGTCCTTGATCCGCCGGGCTACCCCGATGAGGTACTTGTAGGGGGTGGCAACCACGGTCGACGCCATCTCGGCGATCGTCACCGAGTAGGCTTCCAGCATGGCGTCAGCGGTGAACGTGCGGATGTTCGTGGCGAGCATGTTTCTCGCCGTCTGGGGATCAACCGTTGCGTGCTTGGCGATGAACGCGGTCATGTCGACCGCAGAGCCGTTCAAAACATCGAAATCCAACCCACCACCACTCGCGGCGTCTTGCTCAACGGTAGTGGTAGTAGTTTGTTTTTGTTTATTATTTTTATTTACTAAATACGCGGGCGCGACCTGGTCGGGTTCAACCCGACCGGTCGGCTCAGAACCGACAGGGTTTAACCCGCCAGTCGGGTTTGAGGGGACTGGGGTAGTCGGGCTGGAGCCGACAGGATGGACACCCCCCAACCCGTCCGGTTTCACAGGACTACCCCTGTCGGGTTCAACCGGACTACCCGAGGTCAATTCCGCGTATTCCACCTTGCTCTGGTTGTATGCCTCAACAATGGACTCGATTACCTTCGGAGGGAGAACTCGGTAGCTGTTGGGTTTTCCCTTGACCTTGATCGCCTCTGCGACCGATTGCTCTTTGAGCACCTTCGTTGCCCGGTAAACCGTCTCCCGGTCGGAGACGCTGGCATACGTCAGGAGGCGCTTCGTGCTGAGTTCCGCCGCAATACCGTCGCCATCGGCCTCCACGATGATGCCAATCCCCACGCACTTCTGCGAGGAGGTGATGTCCATCTCGAGGACTTCCCGGATGCGATCAACCTTGTGTTTCGCCGTGAACTTCTGGAGCGGCGGGCCGCCGTTATCTCCAATACCGCGGTCAGCCATTGCCGCCCCCAATTCCTTGTGTGGAATGGAGCGAGCGATCACTACATCTGGGCTTGCATAGCCCGCCTGTTTTTGATATCAACACGTTGTCCCCGTTCTATGCATGCGGTGGTCAGCAGTTTGGATCCCGGCTTGGCAACCTTCGATCCGAACGCAAATATCTGGAACAAAACAATCGGCCTCGCTGTGGCGCAGCGGGGCCGAAACCTTTTCAAGCCAACGTCTCGAGCTTGCGCGTTTTGATCGGCGCACCCTCGACCGGCAGCATCGAATAGACCTGCCCTCCAACGAGCCTGGCGAAGCTGTGGGCGCGATCTCGAGCCTCCCGGTAGGTAGGGCACTCGGCGTACACCCAAGGGTTCTTGGGCTCGAGGATACGGACTGCGTAGCCGGTGCTGGCTTGGTGGATCTCAATGCGCATTGGGGTCTCTCCTTTTCGAGAACAACGCGACGAGAATGCCGATCACGACGATGCCCATGCCGGTGATGGCGAGCCCAAATTCCGGTGTCATTTGGCGAACCTCCGGCGTAACTCATCAAGCTGCTGTGGGCTGGCGAGGCGCTTGCCGTTGCGGCGGTTCCATTTCTTGCGGCACCAGTCGACGACCTTGGCGGCGAGCCAGTCCAAAGGACCGCGCCTCCAGTGCGGGATCCAGGTCATGCGGCCTCCTCGATCTCGTCTGGAAACTCTGGGCGGGGCGGCAGACCGAGTGCGGAGCGCAGCCACACTTCGCCGGTCTCCGCGTCTTCGACGACTTCGTCGCTATCCAGCAGGACGACGCCAGACTTGGCGCAGCGCTCTGGCACCTCGCGATCGTCCTCGTAAACGGTGCGTACCTCCAACGCATGAAGGCGCTCATTCGAGGCCTCCATGGCCGCCCTGAGAGGAGCAAGCGTCTTCTGCTCCGCTTCCCACAGTCGCAGCGCTTCCTCGCGCTCAGCCATCATTGGGATGATCATGGCATTCCCCCTACTTCTTGACCGCCTCAACCGACGCCTTCTCAAGGCTTGCGATTAGCGACGACACGTTGCCGACCAGCCTGTTCCTCTCTTCTGCCTTGCTCTGTATTTTTTGCGTCCACGCTAGGATGGCGGCGACAACCTCTTTGTTGTTGAGGTTGCCGTAAGCGGCGCTCTCCCCCCGGCAAACCGCAGAGACGCTCATGCCGTCTTCGCCGACAGAAATGACTACGCCGACGCCAACTGGATGGCCGGGATACTCGCTAAGCGCCTTTATGAGTTTTTGCTGCTCGGTCAGCTTTTCCTGTTTAGCTGCTGGCCTTGCAGGTTCGGCGTCCACACATGTAGCAAGGCCAATTGCCGCCACCGATACGAGCGCAGCGAATATGCTTCTCGCTTCCATCTCTCACCTCTTTCCCTCGGATCAGGTCGCTGGCCACAAATGGTCTTGCCAGTTTGTGGCCAGTAAGCTGTTCCGCTTGCCCTTGCCCTGGATCAGCTCCAGGCCCTTCGGCTGTACCGGCGTGGGCGCGGTTGGCGGTCTCAGCTACCGATGTCCTTGCATCAGTGCCGAGACCGCCGGTTGTGGTTGTGTGGGACTCGATACATGGACGCCTCTACTCGTTAGGGTCTGCGCGGGTTTCGCTTCGCCCACCGCATGCCGTGGTCAGACAAGACCCACCGCCGCGCATGCGTGCGATGGGCTCCTTAGATGCCGGCGGGAGCGTGAGTTCTCCCGCCGAAATTTGGGTAGTACGCCGGTTGTGGTGAGGCCGTGAGAGCGGCTTCGAGACGCCTAGACGCCTCACGCTGCTCTCGCTTGTGCAGTCGACGCCGAGCCTTGCTGACGCCTTGCTGGGTGTAACCCGACAACCGAGCTATCGCTGGTTGGGTGAGACCCTTCCCTTCGTTGTGAAGGAAGTCGTCGAGGCGGTCGCGCGACCACTTCGGGGCGATGCCCGGTACGCTGGCATCGCTACGCTGCTGTAGTACAACCGCATGTATGGGTTGTGAGGTTGTGGCCGACAACGGCTCTGGTTGTGCTGCGGCTGGCTTAACGAGGCTCAGCTTGGGCTTCTCATTGTTACCACCACCTTCGTCGCGTCCAGACAACTGGCTGTCCGCGCGGTACGCCCACAGTGAGAAACCGAAGAACAAGCACGAGACTTTGATGAGCTGCCCGACACAACTGGTTATGACAACCAGCCCGCGTTGTACCTTTTCAGTTGTGGTGCCGAACCACGCGGCTACGCCAGCGGCCTGCGCGTCCGGGATGAAGGACAACGACTTCTTGAGTTGTTCCGTCCGCTCCTTGACATCTTTTCTCATCAGCATGCGCTCCCCTTTAGGAACCTCTTTGCTGACGCTAGTTTTGCGCGACCAATCCAGAGCACCCTGATCCACGGACACAACCGCCTTGTGGGACTCGAGGTG
>Ga0137465_1000107_pt1 | contig 68589 bp, 49 predicted proteins | sample EasRivERMGT828_2_FD_104906 | JGI IMG/M metagenome (GOLD analysis project Ga0137465, IMG submission 104906) | Soil microbial communities from meander-bound floodplain in the East River, Colorado, USA - East River MetaG ERMGT828_2 | ecosystem: Environmental > Terrestrial > Soil > Floodplain ... | reverse complement strand
TACCGGGTGTGCAGTAGCCGTCGATTCCTCTGGCAGTCCCGTAGTAACTGGCTACTTCCAAGACAGCTGCGCCTTTGGCTCCCAAACGCTGACGACCGCCGGCTTGCTCGATTGTTTCCTGATGAAGATCAATCCGTAAGAACGTCGTTTCCGCCTCGCACCGAAGGGGCCGCTAAACAAAGCGGCCCCTTTTTCGTGCCAAATATGCAGGGATGGCTTCGGTCGAGGGTGTGCGGAAGACTTCGCCGCCGTCCGACAATTGCAACCCAAGAGCTTGCGTTAGCGAAGATTTCATGGATGGGAGGTGATCGCGGTGTCAGCGGGCAGTCAAAACCGGCCAGGGAGGGGCAGATGAAAACCGGTGCGGAGACAAGTCTTTGGCCTCAAGGCAAGGCATGAAAAGCCGACTGAAACCCTCTGGTCTCTGCTCCACCTCTGCCCCACCTACCTTATCGGCCTATGTGTTGCGAGTCCTTTGGACTTTAGTTCCGCAGTGTACACGCCAAGCATCGCCAGGTTGCAATCGTTGTCGATGAAGACCGGTAGGCCGAGATGCGCCTCCAATTCACGCTTCAGCGGCACGTTCTGCCAGTCAAGGTTGGGAGCGAAGATAACCTGGCCTGTCTCCACATCGACGCCCCCCGGCGCTCCGACACCTACGGCTCGAACATGCTGGAGGCCCAAGTCTGCCTCATCCACGGCATCGCGCACACAGCAGGCGATTCGTTCCACAACGGCTTGGATGCCTCGCTGCGGCTTGGTGCTGGTTTTTGCCTTGGCCACACATCTCAACCCGCTATCAAAGACACCGCCAAGGATTTTCGTGCCCCCAACATCGACACCCACGACGTGTTCCGCCTGGCTGTTGTTCTCTGGCATACGATGCTAATCCTGATCTGCCGACAGCTCAGTCACCGTATCATGAAGTACGGGCTCAGGGCGCAAATAGTTGCGAGCACCGTCCGTGCCCGCAGGCGCCTCGGTCGGGCAGTTCCGAATTCGGCTGGTTCCGCAGCAACGCGTCACCTTCGGCGCTCTGGGCCTCGACCTGAGCGCTTCGCACTGCCAAGGCATTCTCAATGCAATCCCTCAGTTCAACCATGTTGACGGGCTTGCATAAATAGTGGTTCGCACCGGAAGCCAGGCCATTGAGCCGTGCCATTTCCCCGGCCAACGCGGTGAGCAAAATGACCGGGATGTTCGCTGTGGAAGCCTGATTGCGCAGGATATCGCACACCGAAAGCCCATCGAGGTCGGGGAGCATCAGGTCCAGGAGAATCACGTCGGGCAGAAACCGCCGCGCCTTGTTCAGTGCCTCCATGCCATCGCCCGCAGTGATTAATTCAAAGTCGTTTCTCTTAAGATGCTGGGCGAGCAAATCCAGAAAGTCCTTTTCATCGTCCACGAGCAAGATTTTTCTCGGCATGTGTACTTTTTAGCAGCGATACTCTTCTGCGCACAATACCTGGATTGTTAAGAACGTGTCACAATTCAATGCTCAGGGCTGACACACCGTGGTCTGGCAAAAATGAAAAGAGGAGCCGGCAAACAGAACCCTGTTTTTTCGCCCGGATAAATTACGGCTCTGGCCTCGCTGAGATTTCCAACATTCGCTCGATGGGCAGCCGGGCGCGTCGAATAATTGCATCGCTCAACTCGATCTGGGGCGCCAGATTGGCCATGCAATCGTGGAGCTTCTCGAGCGTATTCATCTTCATGAATTTGCACTCGTTACAGCGGCAGTTGTCCGTCGGCGCAGGAATGAAGGTCTTGTCCGGACATTCCTTCTTCAAGCGATGCAACATGCCGGCTTCGGTGGCGATGATGATTTGTTTGGAGAGAGTGCGCTTGCAAAAACCTACCATTTTTTCCGTGGAACAAATCTCGTCGGCCAGCATGCGCACGGCCTTGGTGCATTCGGGATGGGCCACCAGCGGCGCCTCGGGAAACTCACGACGGATGCGCATGATGCTGGCATGAGTGAATTCGACGTGCGCGTAACAATTGCCGCGCCACAAAGTCATCGGTCGCCCGGTTTGTTCCATCACCCAGGCCCCAAGGTTCTCATCGGGCACGAACAGCAAATTACGGTCTTTGGGCGATGCATTGACGATCTTCACGGCATTGCCGCTGGTGCAAATTACGTCGCTGAGCGCTTTGACTTCGGCGCTGCAATTGATGTAAGCGATGGTATAGAAATTTGGATCGGTCGCTTGAAAGGCTTTGAGCTTGGGGGCGGGACAGCTTTCCTCCAACGAGCAGCCCGCGTGCTCGTCCGGCAGCACGACTATTTTGTCTGGATTGAGAATCTTCGCCGTCTCTGCCATGAAGTGTACTCCGCAGAAGACGATGACGTCGGCGCTGGTTTTGGCAGCTTGCTGCGAGAGACCGAGCGAATCGCCCACGTAATCGGCCACGTCCTGAATCTCCGGCACCTGGTAGTTGTGAGCGAGAATGACTGCGTTGAGCTTCTCCTTGAGCGCGAGGATGTCTCGCGACAGCGCATCAAACTGCGCCGGAGGCATCGGTTTGCGGACCTCGAACCGATCCATGCCCCGCATTGGGACCTCCGTCACGTCAATCATAGGGGAGAGCGTACAACCGGGAACCCAGAGCGTCAACCCAGGGGCTGGATGGCCAATCGCATTGACCTATGTAACGTCTCACCCACCCTTCTCACTCTGCGCGTTCAGGCCGGGTCATTTGGAAAGCGCCGTGATCGTGTTTGGAGCGATATATCGAATAGAAGTTGGTTGGAGTGGCGCGTCCCTCATATTCGTAAAGCCCACCTGCATACCAGCCCAGGTCCGCCTGACCTTGAAATTCATACGCGCCACCAGCCGTCGCGACACTGAGGGGAACGACATAACTGAAGCTAAGAATCTTGCGGTACTTGGCATGATACCGGGCCCGGTATTGTCGATCCGATACTTTGGTAACCATACAGCGGAGGCGGCCATTGTGCCCATTCACATCGCTTCGCCAGGAGCCTTCCCAACTACCGACGATGTCGTTGGCAGGTGGCGATGTTGCAGCAGTGGCTTTCCAGTCACGACTAAACGAAGAGCAACCAGTGGACATAAGTCCACTCAGCGACAAGCTGAAAAGATAGCCCAGGAGGCGGAAACTCAGTCGCACGGCTTTCATTTGTGCTGCCTTCATGTTGACATCTTAAGCTTTACTCTGAAAACCACGCAACCTCCCCGGACGATCGCGCTGCCGCTGTCGTCGGTTTCCTCTTCTGCAGCGTGCTACGCAAAAGAAGAAAGCGAGGTTGGCGTGCAACCAACCTCGCTACTGTTCTCTCAGTTCCCCCTGCTGAATCAGCGGCTGCGCCGTATCATCCCTCACCCCGGCCCTCTCCCCTTGGAGGGGAGAGGGAGACGGTGTGAAGCGTTGCGGCTTAGTAATCCATGCCACCCATGCCTGGACCGTGGCCGGACGGAGCGGGTTTTTCCTTCTCCGGGACTTCGGTGATCAGGCATTCGGTGGTCAGCAACAACCCGGCAATCGACGCTGCATTCTGCAGCGCGGCGCGGGTGACTTTCTTCGGGTCCACCACGCCGGCTTTTACGAGGTCTTCGTATTCGCCGGTGGAGACGTTGTAGCCTTCGTTGCCTTTGCGCTTCTTGACTTCCTGCACCACGATCGAGCCTTCGGCGCCGGCGTTTTCAGCCAACGCACGGGTGGGCTCTTCGATGGCGCGCTTGACGATGTCCAGGCCGATGCGTTCGTCTTCGTCGGGCATCTTCAGGTTCTCGAGCGCGGACAGGCAGCGCAGCAAGGCCACGCCACCGCCAGGGACGATGCCTTCTTCGACGGCCGCGCGGGTCGCGTGCAGGGCGTCTTCGACACGAGCTTTCTTTTCTTTCATCTCGGTCTCGGTCGCAGCGCCGACGTTGATGACGGCGACTCCGCCCGCCAGTTTGGCCAGGCGTTCCTGCAACTTCTCGCGGTCGTAATCGGAGGTGGTCTCCTCAATCGAGCGGCGGATTTGATTCACACGACCCTGGATCTCGGAGGACTTGCCGTAGCCTTCGACGATGGTGGTATTCTCTTTGTCCACCGTAATCGATTTGGCGCGCCCAAGGTCTTCCAGGCCGACGGATTCCAGCTTGATACCGAGGTCTTCGCTGATGAACTTGCCGCCGGTGAGGATGGCAATGTCTTCAAGCATCGCTTTGCGTCGATCGCCGAAGCCAGGGGCCTTCACGGCGCAGACATTCAGCGTGCCACGAAGTTTGTTCACGACGAGGGTGGCGAGGGCTTCGCCTTCCACGTCTTCAGCGATGATCAGGAGCGGCTTGCCAACTTTGGCGTTTTTCTCCAGGAGCGGGAGCAGGTCTTTGAGGCTGCTGATCTTTTTCTCGTAGATCAGGATGTAAGCCTCTTCCATGCGGGCTTCCATGGTCTCGGCGTTGGTCACGAAGTAAGGCGAGAGATAGCCTTTGTCGAACTGCATGCCTTCGACGACTTCGAGCGTGGTTTCGATGGACTTGGCTTCCTCGACCGTGATGGTGCCGTCCTTGCCGACTTTATCCATCGCGTCGGCAATGATCTCGCCGATGGTGGTGTCCCAGTTGGCGGAGACGGTGGCAACTTGCTTGATCTCTTCCTTGTCTTTGACCTTCTTGGAGATCTTGGCGAGTTGTTCGACGGCGGCTTCAACGGCCTTGCCGATGCCGCGCTGGATGCCAATGGGATTGGCGCCGGCGGTGACGAACTTCAAGCCTTCGCGGTAAATCGCCTCCGCGAGCACGGTGGCGGTGGTGGTGCCATCGCCGGCGGCGTCGCTGGTTTTGCTGGCGACTTCGCGGACCATCTGGGCCCCCATGTTTTCATAGGGATCTTCCAGTTCGATTTCCTTGGCGACGGTGACGCCGTCTTTGGTGACGGTCGGTGAGCCAAATTTCTTGTCGAGCACCACATTGCGGCCTTTGGGACCGAGCGTGGCGACGACGGCTTTGGCGAGTTTGTTGACGCCCTTCAAGAGGGCCTGACGAGCAGACTCGTCGAAGAGGAGTTGTTTCGCTGCCATAGTACGTATTCTGGTGTTGAGTTGGTTATGTTAAGTGAGGAGAGGTTATTCGATGACTGCAAGGATGTCGTCGGAGTTCAAAATTTTGTATTCCTTGCCGTCAAGTTTGATTTCCGTGCCGCCGTATTTGCTGACGAGCACGCGGTCACCCTTTTTGACTTCGAACGGCACCTTCTTGCCGTTGTCGTCGGTTTTGCCCGTGCCCAAGGCAACGATCAAGCCTTCGGTAGGCTTTTCCTTGGCGGTATCGGGGATGATGATGCTGCCTTTTTTGGTTTCCTTCTCTTCAACCGGTTCGACCAGAACACGGTCACCGAGAGGTTTTAGGTTAATGCTGGCCATACGTTTTTTCGCTTTGGTTGTTGTTTGTTATGCTGAATCAAATCCCGCCGCACTCGCTGCGGGAAAAGGATGGCCTTGCATCGTCTGACCGAATTCACGCCAGTCGCTGCAAAGCCAAAACTGCTTAAGTCTTCTTTTCGTCCACCACTTCGGCGTCGATGACGGGTTCGTCTTTGCCGCGATCGCCTTCCGCTGCGCCCGGCGCGTCCTGTTGCTGCGGACCGGCTTGGGCGCCCGCGCGTTGCTCTGCCGTCTTTTTGTAAATCTCCGCCCCGGCCGCCTGTGCGGCTTCGTTGACCTTTTCGCTGGCGGTTTTGATTGCTCCAGCGTCGCTGCCCTTAAGAGCTTCGCGAGCTTCGGCAAGAGCGCTCTCGAGTTTGCTCTTCGTATCGCCGGACATCTTGTCCGCGTGTTCCTTGAGCGTTTTCTCGGCTTGATAAACCACGGTGTCCAACTGGTTGCGCGTCTCGATCTCCTCGCGGCGTGTCTTGTCTTCGTCGGCGTGAAGCTCGGCGTCCTTGCGCATCTTCTCTATTTCGTCCTTGGACAATCCGCTGCTGGCTGTGATGGTGATCTTTTGCTCCTTGCCCGTGCCAAGGTCCTTGGCGCTGACATGCAGAATCCCGTTCGCGTCGATGTCGAATGTCACTTCGATCTGAGGAACGCCGCGTGGGGCAGGCGGAATATCCGTGAGGTGGAACTTGCCAATAGTCTTATTATCTCTGGAGAACTGACGCTCCCCTTGAAGAACATGAATTTCGACACCTGGCTGGTTGTCCGATGCCGTCGAGAAGATTTCGGACTTCCGCGTCGGAATCGTGGTATTACGCTCGATGAGCCTGGTGAAGACGCCACCGAGGGTTTCGATACCGAGCGACAGCGGCGTGACGTCGAGCAGCAAGACATCCTTGACCTCGCCCTTAAGCACCCCGCCTTGGATACCTGCTCCAACCGCCACTACCTCATCAGGGTTCACGCCCTGGTGCGGATCTTTGCTCACCAGGGACCGGGAAGTCTCAACGACGCGGGGCATGCGAGTCATGCCTCCGACGAGGACAAGTTCGTCGATCTCCTCCGGCTTCATGCCCGCGTCCTTCAGGCAAGCCTTGACCGGCCCGACGGTGCGCTCGAAGAGGTCATCGCAGAGTTGTTCCATTTTGGCTCGGGTGAGTTTAAGACTGATGTGCTTCGGACCGCTCGCGTCAGCCGTAATGAATGGCAGATTGATTTCGTAAACTTGCGTGCTGGAAAGGGCAATCTTTGCTTTTTCAGCTTCCTCCTTGATGCGCTGAAGGGCGTCAGGCTGTTTCCGGAGGTCCATTCCCTGATCCTTCTTGAATTCGTCAAGGATCCAATCCATGATTCGAGCGTCCCAGTCGTCTCCACCCAGGTGGGTATCACCGTTGGTGGCTTTGACTTCGAAAACGCCATCACCAATAGCCAGAACAGATATATCGAACGTTCCACCGCCCAAGTCGTAAACGGCGATTTCTTCGTCCTTCTTCTTGTCCAGGCCATAGGCCAGAGAGGCGGCAGTGGGTTCATTAATGATGCGCAGAACCTTCAAGCCGGCGATTTCGCCGGACACCTTGGTAGCCTGCCGTTGGGAATCATTGAAGTAAGCTGGCACGGTGATAACCGCCTCGGTGATCTTTTCGCCGAGCCGCATTTCTGCATCGGCCTTTAGCTTAGCCAGGATCATCGCGGAGATTTCCGGGGGGCTGAATTGCTTCGGCTTGCCCTCCACCTCCACCTCCACTGCGGCATCACCGTTCGAGGCCCGGATAACCTTGTAAGGAACACGCTTTATCTCCTCTTGCACTTCCTCGAATTTCCGGCCCATGAAGCGCTTAATCGAATAGACCGTGTTCCGGGAATTCGTGATCGCCTGGCGTTTGGCGGCGTCACCCACCAACCGCTCACCTGTCTTCGTAAACGCGACAACGGAAGGCGTAACACGCCTGCCTTCTGAGTTTTCCAAAACAACCGGCTCTCCACCTTCCATCACCGCCATGCAGGAGTTAGTTGTTCCTAAATCGATACCGAGTACTTTTGCCATAGAATCGCTTTTGTTTAGAAAGAACGTAGTCCCTTTAGCAGCGTCAATGCCATGACCGACTCAACTAATATAACATATTATACACAAACAACTTGCGTATTAATATAGAACCTGACTCAAGGACGGGAACAGCCGCTTATAGAGACCCTATGTCACACATTGCCTCCAGAATGGCACACGCACGTCGGTTTTAATGTCACACCTGTTTCATCATGCCTTGTGCTTGGGTCTTGGGCCTGGGCCTCGCTTCAGCCATACCGAAAGAATGCTGATATCAGCAGGAGACACCCCTGAAATGCGTGATGCCTGCCCTAAGGTTGCAGGCTGCACCTTAGCCAATTTCATCCGGGCTTCCGTCCTGAGACTAGGTACCTGGTCATAGTCCATCCAAGACGGAATCTTTTTGTCTTCGATGCCCTTGAGCTTCTGAACTTCGGCCTCCTGTCTCTCAATGTAGCCAGCGTATTTCAGTTCAATCTCTATCTGCTGGATCACTTCAGTCGGCAAAGATTCATCGCGAGTGGGTAGATCGGAATAACTCACCTCGGGGCGCCGTAGAACTTTGGCCAGAATCTCACCGCCAACACGGGTTGAGTTAAGGCGGCTGATTTCGCTCAAGACCGACTTTCGCTTTCTTTGGAAGATCTGGTAGTTCCTCTCGGGCAGAAGGCCGATCTCATATCCGATTTGGCTCAAGCGCATGTCAGCGTTATCCTGGCGCAAAAGCAGCCGATACTCGGCCCGAGAGGTGAACATGCGATAAGGTTCAACAGTTCCCTTCGTGACCAAATCATCAATCAGAACGCCGATATAGGCTTGGTCTCGCCTCAACACAACCGCCTCTCGTCGCTGAACACGGCGAACAGCATTAATCCCAGCGATAATGCCTTGAGCGCCTGCCTCCTCGTAACCGGATGTTCCATTTATTTGACCCGCCAAAAAGAGATTCCGGCAGACCTTCGTCTCCAAAGATGGGTACAATTGCGTTGGCAAGGCAAAGTCGTACTCTACGGCATACGCCGGACGCAGGATCTCGGCCTGCTCGCAACCGACTATAGTCTTTACCATTGCGACTTGAACCTCGAAGGGCAGGCAAGTTGAGAAGCCGTTTACATAAATCTCATCAGTGGCGATGCCTTCCGGCTCCAGGAAAATCTGCTGACGCTCCTTCTCTGGAAACTTGACTATTTTGTCTTCAATAGACGGACAGTAACGCGGCCCAACCCCTTGGATAACGCCGGAGTACATGGGTGACTTGTCCAGGTTGGCACGAATGATTTTGGCTGTGGCCTCAGTGGTATATGTGATGTGGCAAGGCAATTGGCCGCCGGCTTGGTCAAGGATGGAACCGGGAGGATATTTCCCGTTGGTTGTTCTGTTGGCCGAATGTTCCACATGGAACAAATCGTCCTTCCAAAATGTGAAGAATGGCACCGGCTCGTCCCCTGGCTGCTCCTCCGTCTTGGAATAGTCAATCGACCGCCTCAAAAGCCTGGGGGGCGTGCCGGTCTTCAGCCTGCCCAGCTCAAGGCCGACTTCCTTCAACGAACCCGAAAGGCCCATAGCCGCCACCTCTCCGGCTCGCCCTCCCGATTGTTGGTTCGAACCAATGTGCATAAGCCCTCGCAGGAACGTGCCCGTTGTGACGATGACTGTCTTCCCGTGATACTGAACGTCGAGCGTGGTTTCGACGCCATATACTTCCGCGTCCTTATGAAGCAAGCGGGAGATCTGCCCTTGTCTTAAGTCCAAACCGTCCTGCCGCTCGCAGATCCACTTCAACCGGAATTGATACGCCTTCTTATCGCACTGCGCTCGCGGCGCCCAAACGGACGGACCCTTGCTCGTGTTCAGCATTCTAAACTGCAAGCCAGTCATGTCCGTCGCCTTGCCCATCTCCCCGCCGAGAGCATCAATCTCCCTGGCCAGATGTCCCTTGGCCAACCCGCCTATTGCAGGGTTGCAGGACATCTGTCCGATGGTATCCAAGTTGGCAGACAGCATCAGCGTCGAACAACCCATTCGCGCAGCGGCCAACGCAGCTTCAATACCTGCGTGTCCTGCCCCAACCACAATCACGTCGTAACTTTTTGGATAAACGAACATGCGATTAACTTCAGTTTAGCCTCAGTTGATTTCCAGTTCCGCTGTTTACGCGCATCACGGCCTTTATCTTTGAGGACGTTGATCGGTGTCCAAAGAATGCCCGTTATTTACATAACACATTGTCCATAAGCATATTGCAATCATGTATAAGCCGGGAAGCCCTTATCTCACGCCCATACCTTCCGTATCTCGTTTTCGCCATACACCCTCAATAACCAAAATGGGCTGGGAGCATCGCGAGAACAATTCTGGCCTGTCCTTGTAAGGGCAAAATGATCATTTCTCGTAGTCCGTCCGTTACCGATGTAGGCCCCACAGGAGCGCAAAAACTGTGGCGTCGCTTTCTTTTTCATGCTTCGTATCGAGTCACTGCGTCGCACTCGCGCCTGCAGGAAAGGATCAATACCGTATTCTTACACCGAGCCTAACAAAGGCGATCGGTTTGTTTCACCATTATTTTTCGTGAGATTGTTTAACAGAAGCAAACGAAGAAAACGAAGGAGGAGAGCGCTTTCCAAGACACTTTAGAGCAATGCTGTGGCCGAAAAGGAGACGAACCACAAAGCCACGAAGAGCACAAAGGCTCGAAAGAGTCCATCTTTGTGCTCTTTGTGACTTTGTGGTTGTCTGGCTATAGTTTTATTTAAACCGCTCTAGATTCGTGTCCATTCGTGGTTCCTGACTGAATTGATACGGCTAAGCCCGTCTTTCGGGCAAACCGGGCGGCGTTCTTGTCCCAAAGTTTGGCAAACATCGTACTAAGTTAGACATTCCTGCGGGATTTTTTGCCTTCCACGCCATTACGGTGTCCATCCTTTGCCAACTTTTGGACATTCCGGCCGCTCCGATGCCTCTGCGGGCCGTCGCATCGATCATCCGCACGGCACTTTCAGCGGTCCCGGCAGCTCAGGAGCGTGTTTTTGTCTCACGTTTGGAATTCCGTTGCAGGCGGATGCCCATCGGAGTACGGGGTCTGTCCACATTTTGGTGCGGGATGGACAGTGGAGTACACCGGATGACGAATGGAACAGGCAGGCCAGCCATCGGAGTACACCGGATGACGAAAGGAATAGACAGGCGAGCAATCGGAGTACACCGGATGACGAAATGTATGGACAGGCGAGCAATCGGAGTACGAGGCAGCGTCGAACGCGTGGTGGGGACAATCAAATCAGTGGCAGGGATGAAGAGGATACCAATGAGACAACGAAGCCGGGCCTCCTGCCGCTTCACTTCCGGTTAGCTACATTCCTTTTCTTAGGCGGCACTCGTCTCGCTTGGGACTTTAGCCGTAATAAACTTCGTATCGCTGCTGCGCTGGCGAATAAACCAAACAGCGTTAGTGCAGAAGGCTCAGGAATAACTACGACCTGCTGGTAATGGTACGAGCTATCAATTACGTCTAAACGCAAGGTGCTTAGCTCAATCGAACCACTCAGCATCGTGACCTGAACTGCACCGTGCAAATCCTGCCAGGCACCCTCTGCTCCACTTATCAACATACCGACAGGATTAGGCCAAGGGTCCAAAAGGTCCCCCCATTGGTCTTCCCGTATCACGCGGCCGCTTGTATTGCCCTCAAACATTCTCGTACGCACCACCTCGCCCGGATCTAAGATATCATCTCCCAAACTGAATCTGAAGGCGCCTGTGGGGCTCACCGGGGCGCCCTGAAGAATAGGTAGAGACGAGAATTGATACGTAAAACTTTGTCCTGTGCTAAGCCGAAGCCCCTCGGCGGATACTCCGCCGCAGCTGAGAAATAAGACAAAGATCAGATGCTTCATCGCATAGCTATGCATGTAAAGTCTTTCGCAAGCACTATTATCCACGCCGCCTAACAGTTCAAGTAAGCTTCAAAAGAGATGCCCTATTGGGAGCCATCACCGGACTCTAATTTTTTCGTTCGCTCTTCGTCGAGAGCAATTTGTGCTCGACGAGTCCACCCGTATTGAAAAGGCGAAGGCCACGACAGTCATCGGTCTTTAGCCTAAGTCACTTGGCGCGAGATGGACAGCGGAGTGCACCGGATGACGAATGGAATAGACAGGCGAGCAATCGGAGCACGAGGTAGCGTCGAACGCATGGTGGGGACAATCAAATCAGTGGCAGGGATGAAATAGGACAATGAGACAACGAAGCCGGGCCTCCTGCCGATTCACTTCCAGTTAGCTACATTCCTTCTTTGTTAGGCGGCACGGTTGTCATGCTGAACTCTCTCTCGATACATCATGAACCAAAAGAACGCGAGAAGTAGCGCGGACGTGCCGACAGTGCGAAACCGCAGCGACAACGCAATGAACACAGGCAAGGCCAGCAGGTGCATCACCAAGCCACTCGTCTTCAGTGCGCGTCGTGGAATGACGGAGATGCTGCACAGAAAGCAGAAGACGTAGTAAGCCGCGGGGATAACAAACGAGAACACCAGCCAACACTGCGTGAGAAGCGATGCGGACGACCACAGAGTCTGCAACTGCTCGCGGTCGCCCGGCCCGAAGGTGAATGTGATACGCGCCCAGACTGCCAGACCGAGCAGACTCAACGCTCCGACTAGAATCGCGTGAATCATGGTGTGCGCGTAGTGCCGCCTAACAGTTCAAGTAAGCTTCAAAGGAGATGCCCTATTGGGAGCCATCACCGGACTCTAATTTTTTCGTTCGCTCTTCGTCGAGAGCAATTTGTGCTCGACGAGTCAACCGGGCGGATCTCAAAATTTGTACACCCTCAAAGCCGTCCCATTAACACCCTGCTTTAGCGGGGTGTTCAGCGAGACCAGTCGTTTGAACCGCTTGAGCGGTTTTGGCACGCTGACAAACCGCTGAAGCGGTTCTGCTCTTCAGACGGACTCCATCACCCCGCTAAAGCAGGGTGTTAATGAAAGGGCTTTGAATACGAGGCCCTAACTCAAGATTGCCTTTGCAATCCTTCAAACCGGTAGCCAGACACGGATGCTGGTCCCTCGGCCTGGCTGGGACTTAATCGTGACTTTCCCTCGATGCGTTTCGATGACTCGTCTTACAATCGCCAGGCCAAGCCCTGTGCCCTTGGCCTTGGTAGTGCTCAGGAGTGAAGTGAAGGCCCGCCTTCGCTGCTCGTCAGTCATTCCTTCGCCCGTGTCCCTGAACTCAATAAGAAGATGGGAAGGCTTATCACTGCGCGCTGGCACGCTGACCGAACGGGTAATAATAGTCAACTTGCCACCCTTGGGCATGGCCTGCACTGAATTGAGCATCAGATTCAGAAACGCTTGTTCTAATTGCGCGGCATCAGCCATGGCCGCCGGCAAGGCTGGAGCGAGGCGGCGCACCAAATGGATGTTTTGGTTTTGCAACTTATGGCGAGTCAACAAAGTCAGATCGTTGATCAGCTCGTTCACGTCCACGGCAGCAAGTTTGGGCTCGGTGCTGCGCGCGAAGTCGAGGATCTGCTCCACGATTCGATTGAGCAGATCCATTTTTTGGCTCATGATTTCGGCATCCTTGCCTCGCGGATCACCTGGGGGAAACTTCAAGTCGAGCGAATGATAAAGCATCTTCATCACGGTGAGCGGATTGCGGATTTCGTGGGCCACTTCCGCCGCCAGCAAGCCCAAGGCAGACAGCTTCTCATTCTGGCGCAACTCCTCTTCCACATCGACGATCCGCTCGTAAAGGCGGGCCTTTTCGATGGCAATTGCCGATAATTCAGCGAGCGCAGAGAGAATGCGGATCTCCTCGTTCGAAAAGCTGTGCGGCGTTGCGGTATAAACATTTAATGCCCCGATGGCCTCGGCGTTGAAGAGCAAGGGCACACTCAAGAGCGAGAACAATCCTTCCTGGCGCGCCACCTCGACGTTCTGATATCGGCTGGAAACTTGGACATTCTCCACCTGCAGCGGTTTGCGGCGCCGGACCACAATGCCCAGTAAACTTTCCGCCATGCTCAAGCGCGGTTTCTGGACGTATGCTGCGGCCGCACCAAAGCTCGCTCGCAGATCCAGCCATTCCCGGGTTTGGTCGAGCAACAGCAGCGAGCACATCTTTGCCTCCATCAGCAGGCAAGCTTCGCGCGTAATGACCTTCAAAGCGTCATCCAGATTAAGCGTCGAGTTGATGGTCTGTCCGACGCTCACCAGCGTTTCAAACAAGCGCGCCTTGAGCCGCAATTGTTCATAGAGCCAGGTATTGTGAATGACCTTGGCAGCCTGGACGGCCAGCGCTTCCAACAACTCCTGGTCACTGGCATTAAAGGCATCCGCTCGACCAGAATCCACATTGAGCACACCGCGGATTTCTCCCTGCACTTCAAGCGGGACAGCCAGTTCAGAGCGCACATTGCGTCGCACCATGATGTAGCGCGGATCTTTCTTCACATCATCCACTCGGGCCGGGGTGCCGGTGCGGGCCACCCAGCCGGTGATGCCTTCTCCCACGCGAAGCTTGAGCTGAGCCGCGTTGGCGGGAAGACCTTGCGAGGCGTGAATCTCCAAAAAACCATTGGTGGGATTGATGAGAACCACCGAGCCGCTCGAAGCGCGCATCAGCCGGATGGCCTCCCTCAAGATCAATTGCAGCGCCTGTTGTGCGTCCAAGGTCGAATGAATCACGTTGCTGACCTGATGGAGGAGATGCAGCCGCTCATAGCGTTCCTTCAACTCAGCCAGTTCTTCACTCATACAAAGACCATCTAAGCAGAACAGGCCCTTGGGCGAAACGGCAAAGGTGCCTGATGGCCTAAGCCCGTATCTATTCAGATGCCACAGAAGGAAACGAAGGAAACAAAGCGCAGAGATTGGGCAAAACGGGCTGGGGCGAACGTGCCATTCCTCACCTTTTGGTGACGCAGGTTCAGAAGTCGCAAGCGTGTTGGAAAGCGCTCTCGTCCTTCGTTTTCTTCGTTTCCTTCTGTTAAAGAATTGGATAGTTAGTTACTGCTAAGTTGACGGCAAGTGCCATGGCCTAAAACGAAACCCAAATCCCGAACTCCGAACAACGGGAATTTTCACGCATCCGCCTTGCTCCTCTGTGGGCCGTCATTAAATTGACTGGCGTGAAGCGACCCGTTGCCACGCCAGCCATCCGTTTACGCGGTGTCCGGCACAATAACCTGAAGAATTTCGATCTCGATTTGCCCACTGGCCGTCTCATCGTCGTCACCGGCTTGAGCGGCTCGGGCAAAAGTTCCCTCGCGTTCGATACCCTTTTCGCCGAAGGCCAGCGACGCTACATAGAAACATTCTCTCCCTACGCCCGCCAGTTCCTGGACCGGATGGACAAGCCCCGTGTGGATCGCATCGATGGCATCCCTCCGGCCATTGCCATCGAGCAGCGCAATGCCGTCAGGACCACGCGCTCGACGGTCGGCACCATGACTGAGTTGTGCGACTACATGAAGTTGCTCTGGCCTCACCTGGCGCAACTTTACTGTCGCAAATGCGGCGAAATAGTACAGAGGGATTCTCCTCAGATAATTTGGGAGACAGTTAAGCGCGAGTGTTTCCCGGTGGAAGATAAAAGGCCCGAAGTTTTGGTCAGCTTCAATGTGCCTTTGTCTGAAAAACTCTCATTGGGCGAGTCCCTGGCCCTGGTTTCGAAGCAGGGTTACCAACGACTTCTTCTGAAGAATGAGATCGTGCGCATCGAAGAGGTTCTGCAGCATGCGCAGACGGAACCGTTAAATTCTCTGACGGTGATTCAAGATCGGCTGAGACTCACAGATGCCAGTCGCGCGCGCTTTGTCGAGGCCTGCGAGCATGCTTATCGCTTCGGCAAGGGCAAGCTGATCGTAAACTGGATCGATCATGTGTCGTCCGGCATTTTGCGTTCGCAATATTTCTCCTCTCATTATCACTGCGCCCGTTGCGACATCGAGTATCGCGAACCCGCGCCGCCCTTGTTCAGCTTCAATCATCCCATGGGGGCGTGCCCGACCTGTCGCGGGTTTGGGCGGATCATCACCATTGACTACAAACTGGCTATCCCGGATCGCTCCAGAACCTTGGCCCAAGGGGCGATCAAACCCTGGCAGACGGGGCAGGGAGCGGATTGTCAGCGTGATCTGATGCGCATGTGCCGGCATTACGGCATCCCGACGGATATCGCGCTCGAGAAACTGTCCGTCAAGTGGCAGGAGTGGGTGATTAATGGCGACCCCGATTACGGCAAAGGCGAAGAGCACGAATGGCCGCGAGCGTGGTACGGCGTCAAAGGTTACTTCCGGTGGCTGGAATCGAAGGCCTACAAAATGCACGTTCGCGTGCTGCTCTCCCGTTATCGCGCCTACTCGACCTGCCCGGATTGTCATGGACAGCGTTTCCAGCCCGAAGCGCTCCTCTACAAAGTAGGGCAGGCGTCACACGACAAAAAAGTTAGTGAACGAATCCGTTCGTCGGATTCCCCTGTGACAAGCCGGATGCCCATCCTGCATTCCCTGGCAGATTTTTATCGGCTCACAGTCCACGAGGCATTGCAGTTTATCGACCGCATCGTGGCGGAGCGTGGCATTCGCTCGGCAGATCCCATCGTCCTGGCTTTGAACGAGGTCCGATCACGGCTGAGTTATCTGGTCGAAGTCGGGCTCGGCTACCTGACGTTGGATCGGCCGACGCGGTCTCTTTCCGGGGGCGAAACCGAGCGAGTCAATCTCACGAGTTGTTTGGGCAGCCGCCTCGTGAACACACTCTACGTGCTCGACGAACCTACGGTCGGCCTGCACGTGCGCGATACCGCCAAACTGGTCCACATCCTGGAAAACCTTCGCGACATCGGCAACACCGTTATTGTGGTGGAGCATGAAGCTCGCGTGATGCGCGCTGCGGATCAAATTGTCGATCTTGGTCCAGGCCATGGCCAAAGCGGCGGCCACGTTGTCTTTCAAGGCCCATTCAAAAAATTGCTCGAATGCCCCGAGTCGCTCACAGGCCAATATCTGAGCGGCGCCAGGCAAATTGAAATTCCGAAACGCCGGCCAGTCAATTCGGCCACGCCCAGACTAAGTATCACGGGCGCGACGCGCCACAATCTCAGGAATCTGAGCGCGGACATCCCGCTGCAACGCTTTGTTTGTCTGACGGGTGTGAGCGGTTCTGGAAAAACCACGTTGGCGCGCGAGATCCTTTTGCCCAGCCTCAACGACCATTTGAACTCGAAATCGGCGGTCGCGAGCGCCGAAAAGAACCAGTCGGATGCGGAAGAGAACGACCGGGACCGATCGCCCTTCGAGCAGCGCTCTCTTTCTCTGGCGGGGCACGAACATCTTGGCCGCGTCGTGTTGATCGATCAATCACCCCTTGGCAAAACGCCGCGCTCCAACCCCGTGGTTTACATCGGGGCCTTCGATGATATTCGCGAACTGTTCGCCCAAACAGACATGGCAAAACAGAGGGGCTTGAGCGCGAGCGCCTTCAGTTTCAACTCCAGCCAGGGACAGTGCGAGCGCTGCCGTGGCGCGGGCTTCGAGAAGATCGAGATGCAATTCTTGAGCGACGTGTATATCTGCTGCCCGGATTGCAATGGGCGCCGTTACCGACCGCACATTCTGGAGGTGAAGTTAATGGCATCACTGCCCGAGCCTGGGTCCGATAGGAGCGATTCAAAGTCCGAATTCCGAAAGTCGAAATCCGAAATCCGCGAGTGGAGCATCGCGGATCTGCTGGAAGCGACGGTCGATGATGCCATTCAGGTGTTACTCTCCTTCTTTCATACGCCACCTGGTCGCCGCGCATTGCAGGGTCTGAAACTCCTTCAGGAAGTTGGCCTGGGCTACCTGCGCCTCGGCCAGCCGATAAACACCCTTTCCGGCGGAGAAAGTCAGCGCCTGAAACTTGTCAGCCATCTGGCGGAATTCGCCCACGCCCAGGCCGCCGAAGCCAAACCAACTCTCTTTGTGTTCGACGAACCGACGACGGGTTTGCACTTTGAAGACGTGCGCGTGTTGTTGAAGGTCTTCCAGCGCCTGGTCGATGCCGGCCATTCGCTGGTGGTGATCGAGCACAACCTGGACGTGATCAAGTCGGCGGACTGGCTGATCGACTTGGGACCGGAAGCGGGCGACCGTGGAGGCCAAATTATTGCGCAAGGCACACCGGAGCAAGTCGCCGTGTCCACGGGTAGTTACACCGGCCAGGCACTGCGAGAAAGTTTGCCGTTGGGCTAACGGTTCCGGTAAAGAACTGGCCGAGCACATCGTGACTACCGGCCGCTTCGTTGTCACGAATACGGTTGCAACCCAACAAAAACTCTATCAACTGCGCGGGCCGCAAGCTCCACAGTGGATCCCTCATTTGGGCGTGGACTCCGCCGCATCGGATTAGCGTTTTACCCCATTTGTCAGCAACGCGTATCAAGCGATTCTGTATTCAGGTCATCACATGGCCAAGTCAGACCTTTGATGACAGGCAGCAGATGCTGGAACAAAAAGCCATCCCCAGGTTCGATTTTCAACCCGAGAGCGTTTCCGGAAAAGCCGTGCTGATTACCGGCGGCACCACTGGCATCGGACGAGCGACTGCGTTGTTGCTGGCGGCCCGAGGCGCGCGGGTGCTCATCTTTGGCCGCCACCAAACAGAGCTGCGCGACGCGCTGAGTGATATTAATTCTGCGGGCGAAGTGTGCGGCCTGGTTGCAGACCAGGCGCGTCATGGCGACGTGCGCCGAGTCTTCCGGGAAGTGGATGAGAAACTGGGCGGTCTCGACATTCTGATTAACAATGCTGTATTTATTACTGTCTGGCGCAGCCGAAACGATGTGATGTTATCGCCGTCCAGATTCGCCCGCACTTGCAGAGCGACATTTAGATTCTGAATCGAAAATCGCGTGAAAACATTTGGCAGATTCATACCTCCGCACAATGGAGGCTCACCGCAGAGGACGCAGAGGATTTCGCAGAGGTCACAGAGGAGAATGACCACCTTCGCGTCCTCTGCGAGAACCTCTGCGCCCTCTGCGTTTAAGGCAAGGGCTGCGAGTTTCCATCCGTGGCCAGGTTTATCGTTCTCAGCTCATGAATGAGGGAGCCATTCGTATCGGTGTCATCGGAGCAGGCGGATTCGGCCTGATGGCGTTGCAGCACTTCACGCAGATTGCCGGTGTCAAACTGGTCGCGATGGCCGGCACGCATCGCGAAGCCGCCCTTGCGGCCGCACAGCGCTTCGGGATTCCGGACATTCAGGACATCGATGCGCTCGTCAGCCGTGACGACGTGGACTTAATCTATATCGCGACGCCGCCGTTCCTGCACCATCCACAAGCCATGAAGGCTTTGGGGGCTGGCAAACATGTCATTTGCGAAAAACCGCTGGCCATGGACGTGCAGCACGCCAATGCGATGATCGATCTCGCCCAGGAAAAGCATCTGCTGCTCATCGCCAATCTCATGCAGCGATACAATCCGCTCTACGACACGATACAGCAGTTGGTCGAATCGAAGGTGCTGGGCGAATTTCTGCACGGCTATTTTGAAAACTACGCCAGCGACGAGTCACTTGGCCCCGAGCACTGGTTCTGGGACCGAAACAAAAGCGGAGGAATCTTCATCGAGCACGGGGTGCATTTCTTTGACGTCTTTGCCGGGTGGCTTGGACAGGGCCGCGTGGTTGCCGCTCAGCGCACGGTGCGGCCAGGCACAAACCTCGAGGAGCAGGTTAATTGCAGTGTGCGCTATCCAACGGGCACGCTGGTCAATTTCTATCACGGCTTCACGCAACCGAATCGAATGGATCGACAGGAGTTTCGTCTCCTCTTCGAGCGCGGAGATGTGAGGCTCGAGGAATGGGTGCCGGTGCGGGCGCGCATTCACGCTATTGTCGATGAAAAGGCCACTCGCGATTTAATGGAATTGTTCCCCGGTTCTCGGTTGGATATCACCAGTGCGTACGGCTCGAAGGATCGTCCCGCGCGCGGACGGCATAAGCTGCTGGACATTTATCAGATGATTGAGATCACCTACGGAGCAGGCAATCACAAGATGCATCGCTACGGCGATTTGTTGCGGGCGATGTTGCGCGATCAGATCCGATGGATCTACGATCGCAATCACGTGCGCAAGTTGACGCATGAAAACGGACGCGATTCGCTGGCGATGGCGGTCGAGGCGACGCGGTTGGCAGACAAGGCGCAGGTGGTTTATGGGTGAGTGTTAAAGCGTTAAAGCGTTAAAAGCGTTTGAAGCGTTAAATGCTGGGGCCTTTCGCGGTTCTTGACGATTTAACGATTTAACCGTTCAACGATCCAAAAACATGCAACAAAAACCAGCGCTTCCCCGGCTCTTCAACAAGTGTTTGCTCCGCCCATCCGATCTGGCGCCGTCGAGCAAGGACATGGAGGTCATCGGCGTCTTCAATCCTGGAGCAATCGCGACCGACGACGGCGTGTTGCTTCTGGTACGGGTGGCGGAACAGCCTGTGGAACGTCGCATGGGCTTTACCGCGTTACCGCGTTGGGACGTTGAATCAAAAAGCGTGGTCGTGGATTGGCTGCGAAACGACGAATGCGATCCTCGCGACCAGCGGGTCATCAAGCGCAAGAAGGACAGCCTCACCCGACTAACGTTTCTGTCGCACCTTCGCGTCGTTCGGAGCCGGGATGGAAAGCATGTCGACTCAGTAGAGGACACTGCCTTTTGGCCTTCCAACACATACGAGGAATTTGGCGTTGAAGACCCGCGCATCACGCGAATCGGCGACACGTTTTACATCACATACGTGGCCGTGTCGCGCCACGGAGTGGCCACCGCCCTGGCATCGACGAAAGATTTCAAGTCATACGAACGCCTTGGCATCCTCTTTCCGCCGGAAAATAAGGACGTGGTGTTGTTCCCCGAAAGAATCGGTGGTGACTACTACGCCCTGCATCGGCCCAACGCGGCCACGCCCTTTACCAAGCCGGAGATGTGGCTGGCCACTTCGCCCGATCTGATACACTGGGGACATCACGAACAATTCCTGGGCGGCAGTGAAGAATGGGACATCGGACGCATCGGCGCAGGCACACCGCCAATTCGAACCGCGGCGGGCTGGCTCGAGATTTACCATGGCAACAGCAAACGGGAAGAAGACAGCGGCATCGGAATTTATTGCGGCGGCGCCTTGTTGCTCGATTTGGAAAATCCCCGGCGAATCATCGGGCGGAGTGGACGTTTGTTCGTTCCCGAGACAAAGTACGAACTGGAAGGCTTCGTGCCGAACGTCGTCTTTCCCACGGGCATCGTCTTGCGCGACGACACGGCGCTCATCTACTACGGCGCTGCGGATACCTACATTGCCGTGGTTGAGTTTTCCCTTGCGGATATTTTGAATTCACTCCGTTCAGGTTGCTGAGGATCACCCCAATATGACCGGGCGGAAGATTGCAGCGCGGAGTCGTCTCTCATTCCATCGCCGCCAAAAGTTCGTCCAGCGATACGGTAGCAAAATTCGTGGCGGAGTCCGACATCGCGTATGGGAGGATCAACTCCCGTCCGTGGAGTAGCGCACCGCAACTGTAAACCACGTTGGGCACATAACCTTCCCGCTCATCCTCCGAAGGCTTGAGCAGTGGCTCGGGCAGCCGGCCAAGAACCTTCGTCGGGTCTTCCAAATCCAGCAGGAATGCGCCAATGCAATATTTGCGCATGGGGCCAACACCGTGGCTTAACACCAGCCAGCCCGCCTCAGTTTCGATCGGCGAGCCGCAGTTGCCCAATTGCACGTACTCCCACGGATAGGTCGGCTTGAGAATCATTTCCGGGTCGTACCAGAAATGGATGTTGTCCGAGAACATCAAATAAATGTTTTCGTTGTCCTGCCGGGACAGCATCGCGTAGCGCCCATTAACCTTGCGCGGGAAAAGCGCCATGCCTTTGTTTTGCACTGCCGGCCCGTTGAGCGTGAGAAACTTGAAGTAAAGAAAATCCGGCGTCTCCAGCAGTTGGGGGATGATCAGCTTGCCGTCGTAAGCGGTGTAGGTCGCGTAGTAAACCAGCGTGCCGTCGTCGTTTCGGAAGCGGACGAAGCGGGCGTCCTCGATGCCGTTGCTCTGCGAAGGCGACGTCGGAAAGATAACGCGCTCGGACACCCGCGTGGTGGGGGCGAACTGCACTTCATAATTCGATTGAGCAAAGAGCAGCATGCCACGGGCGATCGAGTCACATTCGGGGTCATTTGGCCGGAACTGCTTTGAAACACTGTCGATCTTTCTGCGCAATTCATCCAGAGTGAAAGACTCCTTCAGTTCGTCGAGGACGCGCCGGCTGAACTGACTCGTTAATCTCATCTCGTAGAGCTTGCGTCCGAAGAGGGCCTTCTCGTAGGACGCGTTGGGAATCTGGCGCGGCTCGGTCAGATACCGGGTAGGCGGGTTGATGGTGATCTGGTTTTGGGCATCCACCACACCAGTGCGAAATGTCACCGACGAGATGTGGCCTTCCCCCGTCGCGCGCAGGCTGAGAATGACACGCAAAGCCCCAGCAGGCAGGTCGGATTGATCCGGATGCGGCACGATGGAAGGATTGAACAGGGCCGCCGCCTCCAGGGCATACTCGTGAGTGAAGTAAGCGCCAATGAGGAGTTTTCGGTCCTCGGAAATCCTGTGGTTGGTGAGCAGATAGCGCTGCATCTGCTCGGAACGGGCCTTGAGCAAATCGCGGATTTGCTGGTGGCGCTCGGAGAATTCAGCCAGGACCTGTCCGAGCAGCGACCGCACTTCGGCTTCGGACAAGCTCATCACGCGGGCGCAAATGTTTTTGGCCCGCTGGTCGTTGTTGATTCTGAACGGCCGAATGAGCACGCGTGACTTGTTCGAGGTGAGAGTGATGCCGGTGCGCTTGACGTTGACGGTTTTGGGCCCGCGAATGGCGTGGCTGACCGACCGGCGCACGCGGGTTTGATTTTTCGCTCCGTTGCTTCTTAAATTCGTCCTCATAGATCCGTTTGAGCTGCCAGAATAACAAGACCGAGCTTTGGATCAGCAGAGATGATGCCCATGGCCGCAATAGCCCAGGATTTTAAGCCGGAATCGGCTGGTTCAGAGCTACCGCGGCAGCCAGTGCCAGTTTCATTTCCGTTAAGGCCAGCAAAAACGCCAGGGTCGATTCGGCCCCCTGATTCTGATTCGTCCGGTCCACATGCAGCGCGTCGTAGCAACCGCCGGTGGTCGGCGAGTAAAGTTCGAGGCCCAAATCGTTCCAGCCCAGGAACCAGTCAAAGGCCCTGCGGGCCTGTTCGTACCAAAAAGCATCGGAAGTCAGCCGGAACGCCTCCAGGCATGCCGAGATCATGGAAGCCGCCTCGATGGGTTGTTGATCGAAATTGGCGCGCGTCTCGCCGCGTTGAAAAAAACCATTGCAACCGATCGGTGAAAAATAGCCGTTCTCCGAACTTTGTATCTTCACCAGCCAGCGCAGCGCCTGGAGTCCTCGCTGCGTGACCGCGTCCTGCCCGCTGTCGGCGCCGCTGACGATTAAGGCCTGGGCGAGTCTGGCATTGTCGTAGGTGACCTTGTCCTCGCACCACGGCCATCTGTCTTCCGCCGTTTCGAACATGCGCATGAGACGGGACACGAGCGTTTCGCGAATTTGGCTTGCGATGCGATCTCCGCTCAGGCGCCGCAAGTATTCATGAATTCCGATCAGACTGAACGCCCAGCCGCGAGGGGAAGTGAAATCGGCCACGACGGGAAGCGCGCGGTTGAAAAGGTGCCCGGCCAAAGCCTGAAAACTTGGCCGTTGTGACCGGCCAACGCAGATGCCCAGGGCCCAAAGCGCGCGGCCATGCGAGTCTTCGGAGCCTCGCTCGTCGAGCCACTTGCGGTCGAAGCTCATGAAATTGTGAAAGTGCTTCGAGCTATCGTCGAACGCATGATTGAGGAATGCCGCATACGTGCTGGCCAGGGCGCGCACCCGGGGCGAATCATCTCCCAACTCCTCCAGCAGGGTCGTCAGAATGAACGCGCGCGCATTATCATCCGTGCAGTAGCCCTCGGAGAAATTCGGCACGCTGAAGAGCGCGTGCTGAAAAATGCCCGTCGAGTCGGTCATGCGGACCAGATGATCCAGTTTCAGGTCCGGCAGTTGGAGCGGCTCCTGGTCCAGCGTTTTGATGGCAAAGGATTTTCTGGACAATTCGGCCCGCTCCAGTCGCGCCTGTTCGAATGAACGCATGTAAAGCTTGGCCACATTGCTCCAAATCATTTCCCGCCCGAGCTTGTAGGCTTGTTTGCGGATCACATGGCGACGCGGTTCATCGCGCAACAGCCCCAGAACCTCGCGTGCGATCGCTTTGGCATCGCGAAAGGGCACCAGCACACCCCGATCTTCCGCCAGCAGTTCGGTGGCGTGCCAGTAGGGGGTGGAGACGACCGCCTTGCCGGCGCCAAATGCGTAGGAGAGCGTGCCGGAGGTAATCTGTGCCTCGTCCAGGTAGGGAGTGATGTAAAGGTCCGCCGCGCCAATGAACTCCTTCAGTTCTTCAATATCAACGAACCGATTGTAGAAGATCACGTTCTTCTGAATGCGGTTCCTCTTGGCCAACCGCTCCAGGCTGAAACGATAAGCTTCTCCTTCCTCGCGGAGAAGATTCGGGTGCGTCGCGCCCAGAACGATGTAAACCAGGTTGGGGAATTCGGCCACGATCTCCGGCAGCGCATTGAAGACGTGCTCGATGCCTTTGTTGGGAGAGAGCAATCCGAACGTCAGCAGCACGATCTTGCCCTCCACGCCGAACTTGTCTTTGTGAAAATTGGGATCGACGAATGGCATGTCGGGGATGCCGTGCGGGATGACATCGATCTTCGACGCGGGCGCGCTGTAAATCCCCTCCAGGAATTCCCGGCCGCGCTGGGTCATGACCACCACGCGGGTCGAGCGGCCAATCAATTCCATCATAACGCGCCGCTGGTCCGGATTCGGTTCGCGCAAAATGGTGTGCAGGGTGGGGACGACCGGCATCTTAAGTTCGCGCAGCAAGGCCATGACATGAGAGCCGGCTGGGCCGCCGTAGATGCCAAATTCGTGTTGAAGTGAAACCACACCGACGTTGCTGAGGTTCAGAAAATCGGACGCCCGTTGATAAGAGGACAAATCCTGTTCCTCGATCTCGAAGTGGACTTCGCTCGGATAGTCGTAACCGCTCTCGGTATCGTTGATGGGCACTACGAAGTAGCGGCTGCCAGGATATTGCGCCACCATGCTGCTGCAGAGATCGGAGGTAAAGGTGGCAATGCCGCACTTGCGCGGCAGATAATCGGCCACAAAGGCCACCTTTCGAATTTCAGACGTCGCTTCCATGACTACTGTGGTTTCCCTACAGCATCCTAAATTGAACCACTACGCCCTAAACCTAGTAGTGGATATTCTACCAATTTACAAGAGCCTAAACGAAGTGGCGGCTCGTAGTTCTCGTAGTTCCTTTAGCGGGCCTCTCTCCCTTAACCATCAAAAGCACACAAACACGCCCAAGCCGGAACGATTCAGTCAGGAACAGGAGAAAACAGAGAAAACGGAGGCGGGACTTGAGTCTTCTACGCCTAACGAAGCTCGTTGCCGAGTCACTATTTGGAGAACAACCCAAAATCCACACAAAACGACTCCTGTCCTCGTCAGAAATCCTCTGTTCCTCCCTTGTCTCCCGTTCAATTGAATCGTTCGGGCTGAAGCGTGAACCCCAACGTTGCTGCCCCGTTGGAGTCCGCGCTTTGCGCGTTTCATCTTCTTCAGGCGAAGCCTAAAAGATTTTTGCGCGCCGGATGCGCAGTGTTTAAGCTGGGTCATTAACAGTGAGCAACCTCATGGATTTAACCACGACCGTTGACGAGGCCATCAGGATTCATGGCGCGCGAGAGCACAATTTGAAGAATCTCTCGCTTACGATTCCACGGAATCAATTTGTCGTGATTACCGGGGTCAGCGGCTCGGGCAAGAGCACGCTTGCCTTCGACCTGCTCTTCGCCGAAGGACAGCGGCGATTTTTGGATTCCATGAACACGTATGCGCGGCAGTTTGTAGAGCAACTTTCCCGGCCTGATGTCGATTTGATCACGGGCATCCCTCCCACGGTCAGCATCGAACAGCGCACCAGCCGAGGCGGAGGCAAAAGCACTGTCGCCACCGTCACGGAAGTCTATCACTTCGTCCGCCTCCTCTTCGCGCGGCTGGGAACTCAATACTGCCCCGCTTGCCAACTGCCCGTGGAAGCGCAGACCAAGGACGAACTTGGGAGGCAATTGCGACATGAGTTGAAGAAGCGCGGCGATCTTCTCTTGCTGGCGCCGGTGGTCAGGAATCGCAAGGGGTTTCACTCGGATGTCGCGGAATGGGCTGCAAAGCATGGCTACGCGGAAATGCGGGCGGATGGAAAAATTTATGATACAAGCAAGGCGTTTCGCCTGGATCGCTTTCGCGAGCACGACGTCGAGATCGTGGTCGGTGTGCTGGAAAGCCGGAAGCGTCGCGCGCGTCAGACATCAAAGACGCCGCAGCAACTTGTCGATGAGACGTTGAAAATTGGTCGAGGCACCTTGTTCGCGCTGGACAATGCCCAACAACTGACAATTCATTCCACGGAACGGGCCTGCCCCAAATGTGGCCGTTCCTTTCAGCCGCTCGATCCGAAGATGTTCAGCTATAATTCGGCGCAGGGCTGGTGTCCGACCTGCCGTGGTTTTGGCGAATTGTTTTATCTGCCCGATGTCGATCGCGGCGCGCGGGCCGATGCCATCGAAGAGTCGTGGTTCGAATGGCAGGAAGGCAATCGCGAGGTCTGCCCGGATTGTCAAGGGACGCGGCTCAATCCCATCGTGCGCGCGGTGCGGCTCAGGGTCGGACATGTCGCCAGCCTTTCCCGGACCCTTCAAGAGCGCTCCCGGCAATTTCTGCGTCGCTTCAGCCGGGCCAGCCAGACTGGGGCTGCCGGCATGTTGGAAACCTGTCCTGGCATTGACGACTTTGCCAGCCTTTCAGTGCGGGAAGCTTACGATCTCTTTCGCAGGATAAAATTTAAGGGACGCGAGGCAATGATCGCGCGCGATATTCTGCCGGAGATTTGTGAGCGCTTGAAATTTCTCTGCGAAGTGGGACTCGCCTATCTGCAACTGGGCCGTGGCGTGACCACTCTCAGCGGCGGTGAGGCGCAACGCATACGACTGGCGGCGCAACTGGGCTCAAACCTCAGCGGCGTGCTCTACATTCTCGACGAACCGACGATTGGCCTTCATGCGCGCGATAACGAACAGCTCCTGGCCGCTCTGCTCAGCCTGCAATCCCGCGGAAATTCGCTGGTGGTTGTGGAGCATGACGAGGCCACGATGCGACGCGCCGATTACATCATCGACCTTGGTCCGGGCGCCGGAACCCACGGCGGGCAACTGGTCGCCAGCGGCACGTTGAAAGAGCTGCTCCGACACGAGGAATCCATCACCGGCCAGTACTTGCGCCAAAAGAAACGCTTTCCAGCGCGCGGTCAGCGACGCTCCGTTTTAGGAGCCAATGTAAGGAAGCTTACTTCTCGTGTTCGCAGGCAGCAGAGCCTCCTTACGTCGGCTGCTACAAAGAGTGATGGCTGGCTGACTCTTCGAGGCGCATCCACGAACAATTTGAAGAATCTTACGGTCCGTTTTCCACTGCGGCGCCTGGTCATGGTGACGGGCGTCAGTGGTTCCGGGAAAAGCACGCTGGTGCGGGAATGTTTGTTGCCGGCGCTGCAAGTAAAACTCAAAAGCGCAAAGCGCAAAGCGCAAAGCGCAAAGTCAACCGAGATCGTGAGCGGGCATGAGTCCATCCAATCCGTTTATGAGGTTGACCAATCGCCCATCGGCCGCACGCCCCGGTCAACGCCTGCCACCTACGTTGGATTCTTTGATGAAATCCGCCAACTGTTCGCGCAGACGCCCGAAGCGCGCTTGCGTGGTTACTCGCCCAGCCGGTTTTCATTCAACAGCGCCCAAGGCCGCTGCCCGGAATGTGAAGGGGCGGGCAATATCAAACTGGAGATGAATTTCCTGCCCCCGGCGTTCGTTCGCTGTGAAACCTGCGGCGGGACTCGCTTCAATCGCGAAACACTGGACATCGAGTGCCGCGGAAAAAGCATCGCGCACGTTCTGGAGATGAGCGTGGAGGAAGCCCTCGAGTTTTTCGCCGCTTTCCCGAAGATCAAACGTCCGCTGGAGGCGTTGGGTGACACGGGCCTCGGTTATTTGAAGTTGGGGCAGACGAGTCCTACGCTCAGCGGCGGCGAGGCGCAACGCGTGAAGCTTGTTACGCATTTGCTGGCCGGTCTGAAAGAGCAGTTAACGCTGTTCGATCCCAGGGAGAAACGGAATCTGTTCGTGCTTGAAGAGCCGACGATTGGATTGCACATGGCCGACGTGCGCCGATTGGTCGAGGTGCTTCAACGGCTGGTGGACGCCGGTCATTCCGTCATTGTTATCGAGCACAATCTGGATCTGATCGCGGAGGCCGACTGGATCATCGATCTCGGTCCTGAAGGAGGCCAGGCCGGCGGGCAGATTGTTGTCGAAGGGACGCCCGAGCAGGTGGCGCAGCATAAGCATTCGCACACGGGACGTTTCTTGCGCAAGGTGCTGGCCGATTCATGAGCGTTTGCTACGAGGAAATTGTCGTGGGCGAATCCATCATTCGTCACCCACCGAGCGCCCGCCATGAGATGATTTGCAGCCGGCTGCATGTGTGCGTTTCAGAAAGCCTGGCCAATGTCCCGGTGGCGCGGCTTTTGCCGTCTCGCACGCTCGTGGAACTTGCGCCGGGAACTTTGGTGCGCCCGGATCTCACACTGGTCACGGCGGCCACAGGCAAAGCCTGGTTGATAGCTGAAGTCGTGGATACGCCCGATCATCAAACCGACACGGTGATCAAAAAGAGCGTTTACGAAGAGCTGCGGCTGCCGCGACTCTGGATGGTGGATCCGCGCTACGACAACGTGGAAGTGTACCACAGTTCCACCTACGGCCTGAGCCTGAAACACATTCTCGCTCAACGCGACTTCCTCACCGAGTCGCTCATGCCGAACCTGCGATTGGCCATCCCCGAACTGTTCGGCCCGTGAAGCGCATCGCTACATCTGCTCGAGAACTTCGATGCCAAGCACCTGGAGCCCTTGTTTCAATACACCCGCTGTCAGATCACAAAGCGTGAGACGAGAGGCGCGTTCGGCAGGCTCGGCTTTGAGCACGGGGCAACTTTCGTAGAAACGGGCGAAATGCCCGGCCAGATCGTAGAGATAATTGCAGAGGAAATTCGGGCGATATTCCTCGGCGACGGCTTCCAAAACCAAACCGAAGTTAAGCAGATGTTTGGCAAGAGTGATTTCTTCAGAGGCCGCCAGGACAATACTTGGGAGGTCAGCCGTTTGGGAGGAACCAGGGCCAGTCACTTCCAGGCCGCCCTTGCGAAAGATGCTGCGGATGCGCGCATAAGCGTATTGGAGGTAGGGAGCGGTGTTGCCATTCAAGGCCAGCATCTTGTCCCAGCTAAAGACGTAATCACTCTGGCGGTTCGGCAGCAGGTCTGCGTATTTGACGGCGCCAAGGCCCACAATTCGCGCGATGTCGCGGCGCTGGTTCTGCGGAAGCTCAGGATTCTTTTCCGTGACCACTTTGAGGGCGCGCTCTTCTGCTTCGTCCAGCAGATCGGATAATTTCACTGTGTCGCCTTCGCGTGTTTTGAAGGGTTTGCCGTCTTCTCGGAGAATCGATCCAAACCACACATGGGCCAATTTCACTTTGGCATCCGGATGCCACCGGCGAAATGCGGCGAAAACCTGCTGAAAATGTAACTGCTGCCGGGCATCGGTCACATAGACGATCTCGTCCGGACGCCAGGTTTGCAGTCGATACTCAAGCGTGGCCAGATCCGTGGTGGTATAATTGAACCCTCCGTCGCTTTTCTGGATCAGGGCCGGCTGCCCTTTGAGCTGGGCATTGTCCTCGAAGAATACCGCGATGGCGCCCTCGCTCTCGCGCGCGACGCCCGTCTCGCGCATTTCCTTCACCATCTCGGGCAGCCGCGGGTTGTAGAAACTTTCGCCCAGCGCGTGGTCGAATTTTACGCCAAGACGATGATAAACGTTATCGAACTGGATTTGCGAGAGGGCGATCATTTCGCGCCAGATGCCAAGGTTTTCGGCGTCGCCGCGCTGGAGTTTCACCAGTTCCTGCCGGGCCTGTTCGAGGACGGCAGCGTCGGCTTCACAGGCCGCATTGGTTTGTTTGTTGAGCCGCTCCATTTCGGCAATCGGGTCGGCCTGCAACGCTCCCCGGTCGAGATGCTTTTTCCAGCCAACGAGTAGTTTGCCAAACTGTGTTCCCCAGTCACCGATGTGATTGTCGGTGATCACGCGATGGCCCAGCAGGCGAAGCGTTCGCGCCAGAGAGTCGCCGAGAATAGTCGAACGAATATGCCCAACGTGCATCGGCTTGGCGACATTGGGCGAGCTGAAATCGATCGCGATCGTGCGAGGCTGATCCGTTTTCTGGAAGAACAAATGTTCACTGCGCGCCGCAGTTTGAAGCGTCTGAGCCACGGCCGAGGTTTTGACGTGAAAGTTGAGGAAACCGGCGCCGGCAATTTCGACTTTTTCGCACCACTCGCTGACGTCGAGTTTGGCCATTACATCCGTCGCTAGCTGGCGCGGGTTCATCTTGCGCTGCTTCGCCAGGGACATCAAAGAAGTCGTTTGATAATCGCCAAACTTTGGATCGGGGCATGGCCGAACCTGAATGGCATGAGGATCGGCATCAGGCAGCACGGCCGCCACGGCTGGTCGCAAACGTTGTTCAAAAACTCGATGCAGCACGGCGTGTAACGTGCATGGTCGAACCAGTTTTTGGAAGGGGGAAGTGAGGGGCCGGTGAATCGTTAAATCGTTGAATTGTTAAACTCGCGTGTTGCGGCATTTGAGTGGTCAAACCGATATTCCCGCTTTAACGCTTTAACGCTTTAACGATTTAACGATTTAACGATTCAACGATTTAACGACGACTATTTGCCCGACTCCGCTTTAATGATGTCGTACATGGCCTTGCCGTCCGGGGCCTGCTCCAATGCCTGGCGAAATTCCTTTTTGTGCAGCAGTTTGGCGATCTTGGCGAGGGTGTGGAGGTGTTTCTGGAACTGGCCTTGAGGCACCAAAAAAAGCATGACCAGTGTGACGGGCTGATTGTCCAGCGCGTCGAAGTTGATGCCCTTTTTCGAGCGGCCAAAGGCGCCGACCACTTCGTAGATCAAATCCGTGGAGGCGTGGGGAATGCCGATGCCAAAGCCGATGCCGGTGCTCATGGAGGATTCGCGCTTTCGCACCACTCCGACGATGGCGTCGCGGTGTTCGGGCTTGATCTTCCCCGACTCGACTAGATCGTTGATCAGCTCGTCGATCGCTTCCCAACGATTGGCAGCCTGCAAGTCCGCTTTAATCTGTGCCGGTCCTAAGATGTCGCCAAGATCCATAGGGACAAAGTTTAGCGGAAGCATTTCGCCTGAAGTTATCTGTCTTGGCAAGAGCGAATCTATCTTGAAGCACAAAGTGGGGCGTGTTCTCCTTTGCTTCGTCATCCTTGTCCTCATTCGCTTGCTCGAACTTCATCTGCGAGGAGAGGATGCGTGTTGCCTTGACTCAAAATAGATCTCTCAATCGCAAGAAAACGGCTCCCGATTCCTCCAGCCACCAACTCAGAGAGGCCAGCCACGTGACGCGCGCTGTTATCAGCGGGAGTCCAATCAACAGCACGCCTGCATTTCCCAGAAAAATAATCACGGCTGAAAAAAAATATCCCTGACTTGTGATGTCCGACTGCCGCGTGCGCAGAATGTGGCAAGTGAGAGTCACGTGGAAGGCGTAAGCCGCACCGATCAGCAAGTGGAACCAAACCACGTACGGAGTCCATTCCCAAATCAGGTGCCCCAAAACAAAACACAAGATCAGCAGAACCACATAGACGGGAAAAAAATAAGGCGCGAGAGCGATCAAAAAATTGCTCCGGGTAACAACGACGTGACCGCCTTTTGAAGTGGCTGTAAATCTCGTAACCTTCCCGCCAAAAATCCACGTCCACAACGCATGAGTCAGCTCATGGCCGAACACATAGACGCGCATCGGCTTGGGTAGAAGGAGGAAGATTGCCAGCCAGCATGCTGCTCCCGCCAGGATCGCAACCCAGATGGTGTCGGCGTTGCCCATTTCTCCAAAGACCCGGCCGAGGGCTTTGATTGCCCCAACGCAAAACGGTAACAACAACACGCCGATAATCGCCTTGATCCGTTTGTGCACGAGTCGGTTTTTAGCAAACCAGCATGCAAACCGGAGCAAAAAGTGATTTGCGGAGCGGTTTGCTCGGCAGACCTCTCCTCGTGCCCAATCCGCAGACAAGAGTGCCAACTCGGCAAACCGCTTGCTTTACCGAAGCTGTGTATCTGGAATTTTACGGGCTGAAAGAGCCGCCCTTCAACATTACGCCGAATCCGCGCTATATGTTTTATAGCGGGAAACATCGGGAGGCGCTGAACCACCTTCTTTACGGCATTCGGGAGCGCAAGGGTTTCGTGCAACTGACCGGCGAGGTGGGCGCGGGTAAGACCACTCTTTGCCGGGCTTTACTGGAGCAACTGGGCAAAAACTTCTCAACGGCGCTGATCCTGAACCCGGTTCTAAATGCCGAACAATTGATGAAGGCTATTGCGACGGAGTTTGGCTTGCACGTCAAGGAACTCGATGGGCTGGAAACCCTGGCAGCCATCAACATGTTCCTCCTGCATGAGGCGGAATTTGGCCGGGACAGCGTGCTGATCATCGATGAGGCGCAGAATTTGACCAACGAACTGCTCGAACAGGTTCGCTTGCTGTCAAATCTGGAAACCAACGATCGTAAACTCCTGCAGATCGTCTTGATGGGCCAGCCCGAATTACGGGATCGCCTGAACCACCCGAGCATGCGCCAGCTTCGACAGCGCATCACCGTGCGCTATCATTTGTCTTCGCTGCGGCAATCCGAATTGGGCCAATACGTGCATCACCGCATGCAGGTGTCCGGAGCCAAAGAACCCCCGGCCTTTACCCTTCCGGCTTTGTGGCGGATTTTTTCTTATACCAAGGGCATCCCGCGCTTGGTCAATGCGGTGTGCGACAAATGTTTGCTGGCTGGTTTCGTGCAACAAAGAGATCGGATCACGTTTGGCCTCGTTGGCCGCGCGGTCCGTGAATTGGAAGGAGAAATAAATGTATGAGCTTGATTAACGATGCCTTGAAACGCGCCAACGAGGTAAAACCGCCGGCGCCAGAGTCCACCGAAGCCGCTCCCCCACTGCGACCAGCCGAACACAAATCGCGGCCAGCGTGGCCCGCCATTGTCTTTCCGCTATTGGCCTTGTTCGTCTTTGCACTGGCCGGATGGTTCCTCGTTAAGGGCGTCCGCGCCGGTCGGGACCTCAGGTCCACGCAAATCAAGGTGTTCGCCCGAGAGAACCCGGTGGCAGAATTATCGCCCAAAAGCGCACTCACTAACGCGACTCCGATTGCGGACAAAGTCGTTGCCGCGCAGGCTACCAACCTGGAACCGGTCACTGTGGAACCCGCACCCGCACCGACATTCAAACTGCAGGGAATCTTTTATCGCCTGTCCAGACCTTCAGCGATGATCAATTCCAGGACGGTGTTTGTGGGTGACAAGGTGGGTGAGGCCAAGGTTCTCGCAATCGGCCGAGAGAGCGTAACGCTGGATTGTCAGGGAGAGACCAAAGTATTGACGCTGCAGTAAGAGGCGAGTAAATCCCTCTCGCATTCGGACCGGGCGACACGTCTGGCCCGGTGCCAATGAATTTACTGCTCGCTCCATTGAACAATTCCCCCGCGGCGCTGCGTGTCGCGCCCTTTGTAATCTTCCTGGTCCTCACCTTTGGCCAGGGCTTGTTTGGTGAGGCCGGACGGTACTGGTTGTATCTGGTTAAGACGGTTGTTGGAGCCTGGATGATTTGGATGCTGCGCCCGCTCATTGCCGAGATGCGCTGGCACGTAAGCTGGGAAGCTGTCGCGGTTGGAATAGGCGTCTTCGTGTTCTGGGTTGGATTAGACGGTTCCTACCCAACTATCGAGGAGCTGATGAAGGACTACCTCTGTCCCTCCCTCAAGTCGGTCGGATTGGAGAGTTGGTGTCCCAAAGCTGACCAGACGAGGCTTCCCTGGAATCCCTTCAACCAATTCGCATCAGAGCCCGCTTTAGGCTGGCTCTTTGTGGTGGTCAGAATTGCAGGTTCGACCGTCGTCGTTCCGCCATTGGAGGAAGTTTTCTATCGTTCGTTTGTATATCGCTACATTTCCAAACCGAATTTTCAGGAAATACCGATCGGACAATTCCGTTGGGCTCCCTTTCTGATTACAGCGATAATCTTCGGCTTTTCGCATCACGAATGGTTGGCCGGCATTCTGTGCGGATTCGCCTACCAAGGTCTGGTTTGCGGGAAAAGGCGCCTGGGTGATGCGATTACCGCCCACGCGATTACGAACTTGCTTCTTGGCCTATGGGTGGTTTGGAAAGGCGCCTGGAATTTCTGGTAAATCGCCCCGCCAGGTCAACTCACGCCGGAAAAGGCTAACCTGTATAGGCCTAGGAGCGACGAGGCGCTCCTGCCATCGCGACGGTTTGAGGCATGGTCCGCAAATTGACGAAGCGCGTAGCCCGATCGCGTATGACAGCATTCACACGCGTGGCAGAGAAGCCCTTCTTCGCGTAATACGTTTCACCAGCATTCCAGAGTACATAACGGTCGAAGTCAGTCGCTTGCCGGCCCGTGCGCGCCTGGAAAGCTTTTTCAAGGACTGCCAAGTGTTGCCCTGCAACCCGGCTGGACAACTCGACGTTATGATAGGTCTTGGCGGAAGAATATCGCCCCCAGATGTGAGGCATAATCTGATACCGGCTCACCTCACCGGCGCTGCCAATGACGAAGTCGTTGTTTCCGGTCTCAATCATGGCAATGGCCTCCAGTTTGGACAGCCCCGCCTGACAACTCGCTACGCACACCAACAGAATTAAGATTGCCTTGCTCATAGAATCGCTTTCTCTTTCCGTGCTACTGAGCCATCGGCAAAGGGCTGTCCAAGCTTTAGCCACAAGTGTAAACTTTCTAGGCGAATCCATGGAACGTGTGCATGAAATCAAGAACTTGCGTCCGATCTCTGGACAATCCATGGAGTTGAAAACATAAGTTGTGTCACCTCTGATTTCTTTTGAAGACCACGACCTGCTGGTCATCAACAAACCAGCCGGTGTAAATACCCATTCCCCCGGTTCCTTTAGCGGGGAGGGGATTTACGACTGGCTCCGGCATCGGGAACCACGCTGGGCCGACCTGGCCCTCATCCATCGTTTGGACAAGGAAACCTCCGGCATCATGGTCTTTGCCAAGAGCCTGCTCGCCAGGCGTGGTCTGACCGAACAGTTCACACACCGGAGCGTCCACAAAAAATACCTTCTCCTCACGGATCGGAAGGTGAAGCGAAACGAATTCTCAATCGTCTCCGCCATAACACGCCTGGGTGAGAAGTACATCGCACGGCCTCTCCACGCAGGAGGGGAGCGCGCGGAGACACACTTCCGTCTTCTGAAGAAGTCCGGAGGATTAACGCTACTGGAGGCAGAACCGGTTACAGGCCGAACCCATCAAATCCGAGTGCATGCTGCCGAAAGTGGTTGCCCGGTCCTGGGCGACTCACTTTACGGCGGGAGCCCGGCGCCTCGATTGTGCCTGCATTCAGCCGAACTGAGCTTTGCCCATCCGGCCACCGGAGCAACGGTGACCTTCCGTGACCCGGCTGGTCTTGAGGCAAGCGACATTTTTGTTTCCATTGGCCTGCCCGAACAGAAAGGCGGGGGGGCGGTCAATTCTCTGAACCTGCGTCAGGCATTCCTGGATCCCGCAGAGACCAACGCCTGCCGATTGATTCACGGCGCGGCCGACCGCCAGCCAGGTTGGTATGTAGACAGGCTTGGCGATTATCTTCTGTCGCAATCAGCACAGAGCATGACACCCGGACAACTCAGCGCATTGGCTGATCTGCTAACCCGCACACGGTGCCGGGGCGCATATCATAGAATCCTGACTCATACTTTGCGCCGGACCAGTTGCGCCGAAGCTTCGGCCATACTGGTGATGGGCGAGGAAGCGCCGGAGCGTTTTAGTATTCACGAGAATGGACTCCAGCTTGAAATAGGTTTCAACGAAGGCTCTTCCGTAGGCCTCTTTCTGGATCAGCGTGACAATCGCCGCCGCTTTCTGGTGAATCACGTAGCCGCAAATTTTCCGCTGTTCGTCGGCTCGCCCGCGCAGGCCGAAGTGCTGAATACCTTTGCCTACACTTGTGGTTTCTCGGTGTGCGCGGCTAAAGCGGGCGCGCGGACCACCAGCATTGACTTGTCCCGAAAATATCTGGACTGGGGCCGGCGCAACTTTGCTTTAAACCAAATGGATCCCGCCGCGGGACATAATTTCATTTACGGCGACGTGCTGGAGTGGCTGCGACGACTGGCAAAGAAAGAGCGCATGTTTGACGCCATCATCCTGGATCCCCCGACCTTCTCGCAGTCCAAAGAACATGGCGCATTCCAGGTTGAAAAAGACTACGGCCTCCTCGTCACACGTGCCCTGCCGCTCCTCAAAGCCAACGGCGTTCTGTTCGCCTCCGCCAATGCAGCCGGATGGAAGCCCGAAAAGTTTCTCCAGGCCGTTGAAGAACCGATCCGATCGGCAAAGCGGCGGATTCTTCAACGCCACTACGTTCCTCAACCGCCAGACTTCCCGATCACTCGCGCTGAGCCGGCATATCTTAAGACGGTTTGGCTGCGCATTTCTTCGTAGGACGACTTCGACCGGGCTTGAAAAAGGTTAGCGCAGCTGCGCTTCGTGGACGGCGTGTCCAGCGCCAGGCCGCAGTGAAAGCCGAGTCGTGCTTTATTTAGTTCGGAGAGGCGGCCCGCGGTCAGGGAAACGTAATGTGGATTCGGTAGAAGCGGAATGCGTTGGTGGCCTCAAGGTCAGTGACCGTGCGCTCGGTGCCGGCGTCGCTTGTCGCACTGAGAGGCACCGGCGCAAACATTCCCACTGACAGGTTTGTGCGATATTCCGGCAGGTAGGTGCGCGAGGGAAACGTCGGACTGAAAATGAGGTTTTTCCGATTGGGCAACTCGGGCACGTCCTCGATGCGGAAGTGGAACTGGGAGGCAACGTCCGTGGGAATGGTCCCCACGACATATTCGTAGCGGTTGGTCTGACCGTCGCCATCGGGATCGATGCCCGGCGCAGCGCTCGGATTGTTGAGGCCGAAATATTCAACCTGCCAGGCATCATCAAGGGCATCGCCGGCATAGGTGCCGAAGTTGTCGTTATTCACGTTGAGCACCTGCAAACCGAGCGTGCCCGTTTGCCCCTCAAACGTGCCACGCACCGTCGCCGGTTCGTTTTGATAAACCACCGCGGCCGTCGCCAGTCCGCTGGGATTGATCGAAGTAATCGGACCGCTGACCACGTCCCAACCGACGGAGCTGGAACTGAGGTTCAACACCGTGGCGTCGTCAAGTGCAGCACTGGCCGAAACCTGTCTTGCAGCGCTTTCGTTGACGTTGGTGGGATTGGCAGAAAGCGTGACCCCGGTCACTTCATAGAGTTGAGCGATGTAACTATGCCTTGCCGTTTGGACAGACGCGCCCGCCGTCGAAACACCGCCAATATCACCGAGACTCCCGTCATTGGAGTAAGCCGCGCTGGTGGTTTTGCGCCCGCCGGAATCCACCGTCTCCGTCGTAAGCGAATAATTGGCGCTGGTGCGCGTGGCCGCCGTGGCCGTCAGCGAAACACACGCAGCAGCCAGCGCCAGACCGTTCAAGATTTGTCTTGTCATAAACCCGATGTTCGCGGCTAAGCCTAATTCCCGATGGTCACCGTGCCAACCGGCGCGACCAAGGTCATCGCTTTGTTACCTGTGCCAAAGAGGCCGGTATTGCCCGCCGACGTTCGAGGATAAAAGCCTTCCACGATGCTGATTCGGCCGCCGGAGGGCACGGAGCCGGCCGCGGCGGTCAAATTGTGAAGCGGCTGGAAAATCGTGCCGTTGTCGGCAGGCGAATTCGGATAGGTCACATTGTCCAGGTAGCGTGTGTTGGAACCCGAAAAGTTTTGCAGCGCGGTTTCCAAGCCGTTGTTTTCAAAGGACGTGCCGGAATTGGCGCCGGACCCGTCGGACTGACAGCCTCCGTGGGTATGGATACCGATGGTGAAGCCGTTGTCGGTCCAGATGATCGGGCTGCCGGAGTTGGCCGGTTCCGTATCGGTCTTGTAGGTGTGCGCGACGTCGCTGGCACCGACGACGTTCTCGCCCTGGAATGTGCCGGTGGCCGTCTGGAGCGTGAGGCTCTGCGCGTTGCATCGCGGGTGCGTGCAATTACCTCCATTGTCGCGCGCGCAGCAGTTGTTCATTGGACCGGAGGGCGTGTTATCGACGCCGTAGCCCGTGACGCGGATAGTCGAGCCGTTAGCCGGCGTCTCGCGACTCATTCTGAAAAAGCCGCGCTGGATATGCGCGAGTTGGCCAGTGTTGCTGTTGGGGAGCAAACCGAACACGGTCCAGTCATCGCCCTGTCCGTTGTTGACGAAGGAGGCGACGGAAGTGTCGATCGGATACTGGTCGTCCGGGTGGGCGGCTACAGGCATGCCATCCGCCTGGGATGCCGGCACGTTCACCTCCAAAACTCCGCCCACGGGCGAGCAGTGGCCCGCCGTCAGCACCGCTCCATTGGACACCAGCCATGCCGTGCAACCAGCGATACGGCCCACGCGGAAATCACTCGAAGCCACGCGGCTGTCTGTGCCGCACAGTGATTCCGGCAAACCACCGAGTCCGGAGAGCGAGCTGTTGATGTTCGCGCAATGGCACTGCCTCACAATCTGATCAACCCGGACGTAAATGCCCTTCTCGCCGGCAGCCAGACGCAGTTCGAGCTTCACCGCGTCGCCGTTGAAAAGCGCGCTGGTGTCCTGCCACTGCGGCATCGTTTTGGCATCGAGGCGCTGAACTCCTCCGTCGCGCAGCGAGGTCAAAGTGACATAGCTCCTTCGGCCTAAATTGTAGCCATTGAAATGCACGCGCATGATGGGCGTATTGGTGCTAGCTCGTACGATCGTGGCGAAGGCGACAATTTCCTCGTCACTCGAATTATGCTGCATGCCTGAGTCGAGCGGGTAAGGTTCTGTCTCATAGTCCGCGGGCAAGCGTTGAGCGCGCAACGCTGACGAGGATGCGAGCAACAGCGCCAGGACCGAAGCCATGACAACAAATGTTCCCACACGGGAACGATCGATCTGGTTCAGGCATTTTTTCATGTTCGTATCTCTTTCCCTATTGCAGTGAAACGAGGACTAACACCAGGCCCTTGCCTTCCGTCAGGGGCGACATGGCCTTGCCAATAACCGCGCCGTGGGCCTTGGCATGGTCCGTCACTTTCATGCCGTGACCAGGCGTGTTCGACGTGGTGATGAGATCGCCGGCCTCAATCGATCCGTTGCAGGTGTCCACCAGGCAATAAACGCGGCCGGTCAGCGCGACCGCATGATTGCCGTCGGCGGCGCTGCCTTTCTGGCCCATGAGCATGCCGGGTTTGACGCCGCCCGCGCCGCTGACAACTCCGGCTGCGGTGCGGTCATATGCTTGGCTGCTCACGACCAGTTCACCCGGGTTCCTTGAATCGACACAAACGACCATACCCGGCTCAACAGCTCGATCGACCGGCCTGATGTTAAACTGCTCGGAAAGGTCGCTGCCACCGGTAATCTGCAGGATCTGCGTGGTGACGCGCCCACTTCCGCCCGCATCGGCGTCCAAAATGACGGTCGTAATCCCGGAGCCGTTGCGCAGATAAACCTCAGCGTCGCCAGTCCCGGTCAAATCCGCGTCCACTTCGAAGGTGGCGACGCCGTCAGCATTTCGGAGAACGAGTTCCGCGCCGTCGTCGCCAAGTTCGGAGGCACGAATCTCCACGGTGTTACTGCCATTGGTGCGCACCATCGCGATCTGGCCTTGGCCCCCGCCCGTATCGCCCGTCAACTTGATCGTGTTGAAACTGCCGTCATTCTTCACGTCGATGAGACCGCCCCGGCCCGTGGCGCCGTTACGTGCTGCGAGGGCGATGCGTTCGGCGCCATTGTCGTTGAAGCTGGCCCAAGCCGAGCGGCTACCGGGCGCAACCTCGGCGCGCAGATCGACGTTGAGCGATCCGAGACCGTTGGCCGGGCCGTTGGTGTCGTAAAGCAACAGCCTGCCTCCACCATTGTTGTTGGCGGAAAGATTGACAACCAGATGGTTTGACGGTGTGCTGTCGAACAACAGCACCTCGCCCCAGGACGGGCCCCCCAGCCGGACTTGTTCCGTGCCATCGTCGCCAAAAGTGCTGATTTGATTGGCGGAACCAATCAGGGAGATGGCCGGGGTATTCGACGAAGCGGCGCGATAAATGTCGAGGCGGCCCGCGGCGTTGGTGGGATTACCCAGCGCCAGCGAGTCGGCCAACGTCGCGCTTGTGACGGCGCCCGCACTGATCTTGCCGCCGGTCACCGCGCCCTCGGCCAGTTGTGTCGTGCCAACGGCGCCAGGGGCGATCTTTGCGGAGGTGATAGCTTCATCCGGCACATTCGCGCCCATCATCGCATAACCCACGGCGGCGATGCGCTGGTCGGGACTGAGTTGTTGGAAGCCCGTCACATTATCATTGAACCAAACACGCAACCGCACATCGGGGTTGGTGAACACCGTGATGGGAATGGCCATTGTCATGCTCGCGATTGAAGTGTCGCCCAGCAAGACGGAGTACAACCCTCTCGTGACCGTGAGTGTCACCTGCGCCGTTGGCTGGCTTCCGGCGACACTCGTGCCATCGTTGCTCCAAAAGCTGACCGCGCCAGCGGCATTGACCAGCGCAAACTTGAACTGGCCCGAGCCGTCGAAGTTCGTGCCGTCCGTGACAATGCGGCCTTGGTAGTTGAACAGTTGCGGCACCTGCGCGTGCGCCAAGAAGGTGTGTGACCAGAGACAGATGAAGATAAGTGCAAGCAGGTGCTTGAGATTCATACTACCCTTTCTTGTGATTTCTTGGTTGCTAGAAGACGCAGCGACTGTAAAGGGCGGGACCTCAAAGTCACGCCTTTTTGGCCGATCTGAAGGGGAAGGATACTCAGGCTGCTCAGCCAGGATTGTTCGTAACTGCGCTTGGGAATTGAAAACGAAGCAGGGCCGAGTGTGCCCGGTGGTACCCTCGCGCGGGCTGCGTGCGTTGACCTGATGCATCAATGAACCTTTTGGCTCAGGCGTTGACTAAACTTTGTGACCGGCCGGCGCATGGTGCGCCTGCCAGACTCGGCCAATGTGCAGGAGTGCTCTCGGGATCCACGCACCGACCAGGAGCTTATCGCTGCCGCCAACACCGGAGACGCGGCAGCGTTCGAGGTCCTGTACCGTCGGCATCGCGATTGGGTCGTGAACCTGGCGTTTCGTTTTATTGGCGACCGGGATCTCGCGCTCGATGTGCTCCAGGATACTTTTCTGTACTTCCTGAAAAAGTTCCCTGGCTTTGAACTGACCTGCCAGTTGCGCAGCTTTCTCTACCCGGCGGTCCGCAACCTTTGCATCGCCGCCCGGCGCAAGGCCGAGCGACACCAATCAACCGGAAACGAACTGGAAGATTTGGAAGCGCCACCGCCTGCGGGCGTTGCGCCCGCGGCCCACGAACACCTTGCCGCCGCGCTCGCCGGCCTTTCCGCCGAGCATCGGGAGGTGCTCTTGCTGCGGTTCGTGGATGGACTGAGCCTCAATGAGATTGCGGACGCGCTGGAGATTCCCCTGGGCACAGTGAAATCCCGGCTGCACAATTCACTGGCCGTTTTACGCCGGGACGAACGCACAAAAAAACTTCTTGAACAATGAACCTTTTGGCCACCGCGCTCACTTAATTGATGACACGATGAACCATGGCGATTACCTGGATGAACGGCAGCCTGAAGTGCCACAGCAATTCATCGACGCAATCACCGCGGCACACGGCCAACGCGTGCTCGTGCCGACAGAGGTGGATGCAGCGATTTTGGACAAGGCTCGCGAACACCTGCAATCGGTTGCTGGCAAACGTCGCATCATTCGCTTTCCTCGCTGGCTGGCAGCGGCTGCGGCGGTCGTCCTGGCGGCGACTGTGGCCGGAGTTTGGCTTCAAAAGCGGCCCGCTCCGCCGGCATTCGCACGTGAAGACCTCGACCACAATGGCCGGGTGGACATCCTCGATGCCTTTGCGCTGGCCAGGAAAGTTCAGCAAGGCGCTGTCTCCGCGCAATTCGACATGAACGGCGACGGAGTGGTAAACAGCCGGGACATCGATGTCGTGGCGGCGCAAGCCGTAAGGCTTGACGGGAAGCAAGGTTGATGAAGGCGGCGCCTGCCATCGCAGTCGGGATTGCGCTCGCCCTCAGTTCGCTCCCGGGCCAGGAACCAGCCGTGCCGCAGGCAGAAGTGCGCTTTTCGGCCATTGATGTGTTTGTCGATTCGGAGGCACAACCGCTTGCCGCTTATCAACTCACTGTCACCGCGCCACACGGCGATGTGAGGATCGTCGGCATCGAAGGGGGCGAGCACGCTGCCTTTAAAGAACCGCCTTACTACGATCCAAAGGCCATGCAAAAGGAGCGCGTCATTCTCGGCGCGTTCAACACATCGCCCGCTGAGCAATTGCCGCGCGGCAAAACCCGTGTCGCCACCATTCATGTTCAGGTAAGCGGCCCAACCATTCTGAATGTCACAACGAAGCTTGAAGCCGCCGCCACGAGCGAAGGCCACTCGATCACTGCCCAAATCAGTCTAGTGGAAAGGAACGCCAAATGAGACAAACAAACTTCAACTTCGTAGCGGCGGCCGTGAAGCTGCCAACGCGCCAGGAACGACGACTCGCCTTCACGATCGTGTCCATTCTTCCCGTCGCGTTCGTGATTGGCTGCAGTAACCCGGCCAGAGTAACCCCCGTGCCGAGCAGAGGAGCGAATATCCCGCGATACGCTGCCGGCCAAACCGTATTTGCTCAGACTGCACCCGGGTCTCGGCCTGCGCCACATGAAGAAGTTTGGGTCATCAGTCGCACGCGTTCCATTTCCAATCCTTCAGGTGAGCCGTTGCCGGCTCGGGTTCGATGGAAACCGAGGTCGATCACAAGCAAGTGCCCATACCGCTCAAGCACACCGATGTGCAGGCCAGCATCAGCGGCTACATCGCCACAGTCAAAGTCCTCCAGCAGTTTCACAACCCCTACGATCACAAGATTGAGGCGGTCTATGTTTTTCCACTGCCGGAGAACGCAGCGGTGAACGAGTTCGTGATGACCATCGGTGAACGGCGCATTCGCGGTGTCATTCGCGAACGTGAGGAGGCCGAGGAGATTTACGCCGAGGCCAGGCGTCAAGGTCACATCGCAGCCCTGCTCACGCAGGAGCGACCGAACATCTTCACGCAGTCCGTCGCCAACATCGAGGCCGGCAAGGCCATCGACGTGACCATCCATTATTTCCACACCCTCGCTTACACGGATGGCTGGTATGAATTTGTCTTCCCGATGGTTGTCGGACCGCGCTTCAATCCTCCAGGCTCGACCCATGGCACCGGAGCCGCGGCGCGCGACGCGCCGGGCGTTTCGGGCCAGAAGACCGAAGTCACTTATCTCGCGCCCGACGAACGGAGCGGCCACGACATCGCGTTGTCGGTGGAGATCGATGCGGGCGTGGAAATCCCTGAAACGCTCTGCCGCAGCCATGAAGTCGCCGTCCGAAAGATTTCGCCGGACCACGTCATGATAAAGCTCAACCCACGCGATTCGATCCCGAACAAAGACTTCGTTCTGCGCTATCGCGTCGCGGGCGAAGGCATCCAGTCCAGCTTGCTGACGCACCGCGACAAGCGCGGTGGCTTCTTTACGCTGATGGTTTATCCGCCAGTGGAATTGAAATCGCTGCCACGCCATCCGCTCGAACTGGTCTTCGTGCTCGATTGTTCCGGCAGCATGAAGGGAGAGCCCATTGCGCAGGCCAAAGCAGCGGTTAAACACAGGCACATCAAACAGGTGGCCTTGGATTATGATCTTATGTCTGCGTTTACCTCCTTCGTCGCAGTTGATTCTTTGACTCAGACGCGAGGTGGTCCGGGCACTACCGTACCTGTCGCTGTGCCCGTGCCGCAAGGAGTGAACTACAAAACGACGGTGCAAGAGTAAAAGGAGAATGTTATGAAGCATCATGTTGGTTCATCACCAATGCTTGTAGCAGCCGAGGTAACGAGGCTCCTTTCTCGAGCGCAAGAAGCCAGAGCCTCCTCACGTCGGCTGCTACAGGGAGTAAGCCTGGCAGTGACGCTCGCCGCAGCGATGTTGCTCGCGGCGTGTACGACCACCCGTTCCATTTCCAACTCCCGTTCCCATTATGACACGACGCAAAGTCGTTGCTTCATTCCTCGCCCACCGGCCGATCCGGGCTTCGAATATCGTGGCGAACTGAATGAGTTCGATGTGCTCGGAATCGAACGCGCCCGGCTGACCACGGAGGAGGAAATCCAAAGCGCACTCCATGGGGCCAAATCGATGCAGCTCGCTCCGGGCAGCAGCATCCTGTTGGTGCAGTCCGGCGCCGTGTTTCCTGACGGATCGATGATGCATGACCTGAAAAGCCGCTTCCACGTAACTCCATTTTCCGGCATCCCTCCGCACCGACGCACGATGAGTAATCCTGAACCGCCCGAAGAGTTCAGCTATTCCAAATCACTTCGCCTGGCCGCTGCCCGCGCCGGAGCCGAAACGGTCGTTTGTTACTGGGGTATTCTTGAATCTGCCCGGCGCGACCTGGAAACAAAGGCCGCTTCCTGGGTGCCCATCGCCGGTTGGTTATTGCCGGATGAGCGTCAACACATGCGCATCCGTCTGAAAGTTGCGGTCATCGACGTGCGCACAGGCAACTGGACCCTGTTTTGTCCAGAACCGTTCACCGACGCCGCCGCCAGCACGCGGTTCACACGCGGCAGCTCGGACCAGAATCAAATCGAGCGGCTCAAAGAGAAGGCTTACAAGGCGGCCGCGGAGGAGCTCCTCGCAATGGCCTCGCGTCGCTGAAGGCCGCCAGCCGTTCGTGGATTCGAAGGTACGGCGAGCAGAATTTTTGTCCCTTCATGCAAGTTTGGACATGCCCTTGATAGTCGGCTGCTCCTGGGGGTGAGCTGTGTTGCGTGGCCCACCGTCTGCTCCAACTGACCCCACGATGGTGTGAGCGATTAACAGCCCGCAGCCAGCTCATGCCCCAGATGTCCAAGAATTATGAAAACGATAAAACATCTCCTGTTGTGTGCCGGCGCGTTTCTGTTTGCGCTCGAGGCCAGCGGCGCCGCATGGCTGACCGACCTTTCAACCATACTCACCCGTGCCAAGGGCGAAAATAAACTGGTCCTGATCAATTTTACCGGGTCGGATTGGTGCCCGACCTGTATCAAAATGAAGGAGCAAGTGTTTTCCTCGGCTGCCTTCAATCAGTATGCAGAGAACAATTTGTATCTGGTCGAAATTGATTTCCCGCGACGCAAAGTCCAGAGCCCGGTGTTGAAACGGGCCAACCAGGCGCTTTCCGACAAGTATGGCGTTGAGGCTTTCCCCACCATACTGTTGCTCAATGGCGATGGCATCAAACTCGTGGAGTTGCAGCGTTACACTTCGCCCGACATCTTTGTTCCGCACTTAAAGGAAATGGTCGAGGCCAATTCGCCAACGGCGGCAGCCCGCAGGATCAAAGCCAAGGAGCCCGCCGAGCCGCTGCCACTTTGGGGAGGCGCTCCGACTGTGCCTCCACCCAAGTACACCGACCTGGCCCTGAAAAATCTTTCTGGTTCCAGGAACCGGCGGCTGGCATTGATCAACAATCAGACCTTGACTGTCGGCGAGAGCGCCCTGGTTCGGTTGGGCGATGGCCAGGTGAAGGTTCGCTGTCTGGAGATTCGGGAGAGCTCGGTCGTCATTCAGGTGGATGGCCAGGAGCAGAGCCGGGAATTGAAGTTGCCTCCAAGCCCTTAAGCGCGTCATTCAACGCGCCGTCGCTTTCGCCAGTGAGACGCAAATGATCTCTTTATCATTGCGGGCGTAGGCACAGCGATTGGCGAAGGCCGGATGCGACCAGACCACATCGCGTCCAGCCGCCGTGTTGGTCGGTTCCAACAGATGGATGCGGCTGACTTCCTCATAACCCTTGGGTGTGAGCCTGGCGATGATTAAGTCACCCTTTTCGTTCGGCAGAAAGAAACGATCTCCATTCTTGATGAGAAACGCGTTGGCCCAGCGAACTTCCCTGCCGCCCGTCGTGGCCGCGAACGTTTCCCATAGTCGCTCGCCCGTGTCGGCTTTCAGGCAGCGCAATTGACCGTAACTGCACACCCCGTAAATGTGGCCCTTTTCGAAAAAGGGCGTGCACATGATGCTGTGCAATCCATCCGTGTTGCGCTCGCTGTTGCTCTGGCCGCGCCACAAGAGCGTCGCTGCCGGTTGGTCTGACGCCAGTCGCAGCATCATGGGGCCATTGTAAAAGCTGGTGATGAAAAGCCGGTCGCCTTCCTGGCGCGGTGTCGCGATGGTCAGGCCGGAACGAGACGCATAGGCTTGCGTCCAGTAGAGTTTTCCGGTCTCCGGATCGAGGGAGTTGAGTGATTCGGGGTGCCAGATGATAAGTTGGCGTTTGCCGCCCGCTTCGTAGATCATGGGCGGACAGTAACCAGGTTCCCTGGCGCTGAGCGCCCGCCAAAGTTCTTTGCCGGTGCTCTTGTCGAAGGCCACCGCCACGCTTCCTTGTCCGCCCACCAGGCAAATCAACCTTGGCCCATCCACAAGCGGGTGGGCGGCAAATCCCCACACTGGCGTTTCCACGCCAAAATCTTTCTTGAATTCGCGCGACCAAAGAACTTTCCCGGTCTCCGCCTCAAAACAAAACAGATTCCCCTCCGTGCCGAGCGTATAGACCTTGCCCTCGTTCACCACCGGGGTGGCGCGTGGTCCCGCCGGATAATCCACGTTGTAGGGGCAATCGTATTCGTGACTCCAAAGGATTTGGCCATCGGCTTCGCTCAGGCAGAGCACACGCTCCGTCCCCGGAATGGCTCCGCGCGGGGAGGAGTTACCGGATGCAGCGCCTCTGGGAGCCGACTGCCGGTCGGTCACGTAGACTCGTCCACCAGCCACGGCTGGTCCGGCATAACCCGCTCCAAGGCCGGTTCGCCAGCGCACGAGCGGCCCGTTCGCTGGAAATTTTTCCAGAAGGCCCGTTTCGCGCCAGATACCATCGCGTTTTGGACCGAGCCATTGCGGCCAATCGTCGGCGCGTGTGGAGAGGGCCAGACTGATCAAAATCAAAGCAATCGCAACGTGCAGTCGCTTTCTGCGGCGCAAAAACCATCGGGCAGTACAATGCGTCCAGGGCATAAATGAGTGCTTCATGGGCCAAGGATAACGGAGCGGACTTTCATGGCCAACCCAAATGGGTGAACAGGAGGGCGGACATCCTGTCCGCTATCCGCACATGGATTTGCACCGACAGGAAGGTTCGCGTCGGTTCCACGGCTCGTGTGACTTCGAACCAGGCGGACAAGATGTCCGCGCTCCCGTTGAAAATTTCAGTGTGCAAGAGTTGCGTGCATCGTTCAATTGGAGTTAACTGTGGTCATGCACTCGGCCGGCCAGTTGGCCCGTTCTCCTGCCGCGAAAATGTTTTTCGCCTGCGCCGGTCTGCTCGTCTGGTTTTCTGCTGCCCTCCACGGCGCGGACCTGGAAGAAGTCCGCAGGCAATTCATCAGCGGCCAATATTCCAATTGCATTCGCGCCTGCGAACAGGCGATTGCCGATCGCGAATACAGCGAAGAGTGGCGCCTGCTGCTGGTTCAATCGTTGATGGCCACGGGGCGCTATGCCAATGCCCTCGCGGTCATCAATTCGAGTCTGGACCGCTATTCGGGGAGCGTGCGTTTGCGCGTGCTGGCCCGTGAGGTCTTTCTGCACAACGGGCGCAAGGACAGGGCCGACGCACTTCTGCAGGAAATAAACTATCTGGCCGGCACTCGCACGTGGGCTTTCCGCAATGCCCCCGATCTGGTGGCCCTCGGCAAGACCGCTTTGCTGCTGGGCGCCGACCCGCGCCGCGTACTGGATAATTTCTTCGACCGGGCCAAAAAGATGGACCCGGACTGTCGCGACGTTTACCTGGCCAGCGGCCAGGTGGCGCTGGACAAGAACGATTTCCAGTTGGCCTCCAAGACTTTTGCCGAAGGCCTCAAACGCTCACCGAAGGATCCGGATTTGCATTTCGGTTTGGCCCGAGCCTTTGCGCCCAGCGATCGACGGCAGATGCTCGACTCTTTGGAATCGGCCCTGGAGTACAACACCAACCATGTGCCCAGCTTTCTGCTGCTCGCCGACCACTTGATCGATGGCGAGGAAGACCAGGAGGCGGAGGAAACCCTGGAGAAAGCGCTGGCCGTCAATCCCTGGCATCCTGAAGCCTGGGCTTTCCGTGCCGTCATCCGGCATCTGGCCGACGATTCCGAAGGCGAAACGCAGTCTCGTGAAAAGGCGCTCCGGTTTTGGGAGAACAATCCCGCGGTCGATCATCTGATCGGCAAGAAGCTTTCGCAGAAGTATCGATTCGCGGAAGGAGCAGCCTGCCAGCGCCAGGCCCTGAGCTTCGACCCGAAATTTTTGCCCTCAAAGATTCAACTTGCGCAGGATCTGTTGCGCCTGGGCGAAGAGAAGGAAGGATGGAAACTGGCCGACGAGGTTCACGACGAGGATGGCTACGATGTGACGGCTTACAATCTCGTGACGCTGCACGAGAGCATGTCGAAGTTCCAGACCCTGACGAATGAGGACTTCATCGTGCGGATGACGGCGCGTGAAGCCGCTGTTTACGGGGGCCAGGTGCTGACGCTCCTACAACGAGCCAAACAACACCTGTGCCAGAAATACGGATTGGAGCTGGATAAACCGACTATCGTCGAGATTTTCGACAATCAAAAAGATTTCGGCGTGCGCACGTTTGGCATGCCGCACAATCCCGGTTTCCTGGGCGTGTGCTTCGGCCACGTGGTCACGGCCAACAGCCCGGCGTCCCAGGCCGCGCACGCCGCCAACTGGCAAGCCGTGCTCTGGCATGAGTTCTGTCACGTCGTGACGTTGCAGATGACCCGCAACAAAATGCCGCGATGGTTGAGCGAAGGCATTTCGGTCTATGAAGAAGTCCAGGCCAATCCTGTCTGGGGCCAAACGATGAATTCGCGCTATCGGGAAATGACGCTGGGCAAGGACCTCACGCCGGTCGGTGATCTGAGCGCGGCTTTCCTCACACCAAAAACCGATCTGCACCTGCAATTTGCTTATTACGAATCGTCGCTCGTGGTCGAGTTTCTGGTGAAGCAATTTGGTATGGAGAGTTTGAAGAGGATCCTCCGCGATCTGGCCGATGGCGTGCAGATAAATGAGGCCATCGCCGCGCACACCGCGTCCCTCGAGCAGATCGAAGAGGATTTTGCCGCCTTCGCCCGTGATCGCGCCGAAAAGCTGGCTCCAGGGCTTGATTGGGAAAAACCCAAGCCCGAAGAGCTGCTCAAAGCGGACTTGAAATGGCTGTCCGAACACGCGACGAATTTTTATGTTTTAAATCATCTGGCCAAAAAGCTTGTCCGGGAGAAGAAATGGAAAGAGGCCAAGACGCCGCTGGAAGAACTGACGAAACTTTACCCCACGCAAACGGGCGGCGACAGCGCTTACGCCCTGCTCGCCGAAGTCCATCGCAACCTCGGCGAGACCAATTTGGAGCGCAAAGTATTGTCGAAATTGGCCGCGCTCGATGCGGACGCCTCGGATGCTTTTCTGCGGCTGATGGAATTGTACAGCGCCACGCAGGATTGGAGTTTGGTCGCCACCAATGCCGAGCGCTACCTGGCCGTGAATCCGCTCGTGCCTCAACCCCATCGTTATCTGGCCCAGGCTTGCGAGGCGTTGGACCAAAGTCAGCGCGCCATCGAATCGTATCGGACGCAGCTCTTGCTGGAACCGCCGGACCCCGCCGAGGCCCACTACCGGCTGGCGCGGCTCTTGCACCAGGCCGGCGATGCCGCTGCCAGAAGGCATGTGCTCCAGGCCTTGGAAGAAGCACCCCGCTTTCGCGAAGCCCATCGTTTGCTGTTGGAAATAAGCGCTGCCAACAAAACGGCGGTCCGTTCAGAAAGCGGTCCGGATGGGGTCGCTCCTTCGAACAATCACAAACCGTGAAACGATCGCTCGGAATACCTCTGCTCCTTTCTTGGGCTTGCCTGACGGAAGATCTTTCCGTGGCACAGAGCGCCATGGATCGGCGCGGTGTTCCCACTTGGGAAATCGACAGGGAGTTCTCGAAGGACATCTTCACGTTCGTTCGCATCCAGTATGATTCCGGTGGCCGCTATCGGGACTATGACGGCTGGGGGCGCGGTGGTGGACGATGGACGACTGACTATCCGGACGCGGAGTGGAATCTTTGCTTCCGGCTCCAGCAAATGACTTCGCTCAAAGTCAATCCCGACGGCAAGGTGCTCCGCTTGACGGACAAGGAATTGTTCGACTACCCATTCATTTATATCGTCGAACCCGGGCGCCTCCGGTTCAGCGAGGAAGAAGTCACCAGCCTGCGCCGCTATCTGCTCAACGGCGGGTTCCTGATGGTGGACGATTTTTGGGGTGAATCGGAATGGCTCAACTTTTACCGCGAGATAAAACGCGTCTTTCCGGAACGGGAGCCTCAGGAGTTGTCCCTGGATCATCCTGTGTTCCACTGCGTTTTTCCGATTCGGGAAAAGCACCAGATTCCCAATATCCGGGTGGGCACATCGAGCCAGCACACCGGCGTCACCTGGGAACGGTGGGATGCCAGGGAAGTCCATTACAAAGGCATCTTTGATGACAACGGGAGGATGATGTCCATCATCTGCCACAACACGGACCTCGGCGACGGCTGGGAGCGCGAAGGTGAAAATGAGTATTACTTCCGCGAGTTCTCCGAGAAGAGGGCGTATCCGCTGGGAATTAACATTATTTTTTACGCGATGACACATTGACCTTGCCTGGACAGTCATTTGGCTTGGTTTTCTCCGCAGGGAGTACACGATCACGAAACATGCAAACTGAAACAGACACCACCGCAGTCGAACAACAGTTGGTCGAGCAGATCCTTTCCGGCCGTTCCCGCATCCAGGCCGAATTGGCCAAAGTCATCGTCGGCCAGAAGGATGTCATCGAGCAGATCCTCATCGCCCTGTTCGCCGGCGGGCATTGCTTGATCACCGGCGCGCCCGGCCTGGCCAAGACGCTTCTGGTCAAGTCCATCGCGCAGATCTTTCATCTGAAGTTTCAGCGCATTCAATTCACACCCGACCTGATGCCCGCGGACATCACCGGCGTGGAAATTCTGCAGGAGTTTACGGAAGGCAGGAAAATGGTTTTCGTGCACGGTCCCATCTTTGCCAACATGATTCTGGCCGACGAAATCAATCGCACGCCACCGAAGACGCAGGCCGCGTTGCTCGAAGCGATGCAGGAGCATCAAGTCACCGCTGCGGGCGTCCGTCACGTGCTGCCTGAACCCTTTTTTGTCCTGGCCACACAGAATCCCATCGAGATGGAGGGCACCTACCCGCTGCCGGAAGCGCAACTGGATCGCTTCATGTTCAACGTGGTCATCGACTATCTGCCCGAAGATGAAGAAGTCGCGGTCGTGACGCAGATCACGGCACGGCTGCCGGAGCCAATCCAGGCGGTGTTCACCGGCGAGGACGTGCTGCGTTTTCACGAGATGGTCCGCAAGGTTCCTGTGGCGGAGGACCTGGTGCGATATGCCGTGCGCCTGGCGGCGGCTTCACGCCCGCATCAACCAGGCACGCCCGATCTCATCAACGAATGGGTCAGTTGGGGCGCTGGTCTCCGCGCCGGCCAATATCTGGTGCTCGGCTCCAAAGTGCGGGCCTTGCTTCAGGGGCGCGCGCACGTCACGGCCGAGGACATCCAAACACTGGCTTATCCTGCCCTGCGCCACCGCATTTTGATCAACTACCGCGCCGAAGCGGAAGGCATCACGGTGGAAAATGTGATTGGCCGGCTGCTGGAAAATGTCAAAGCCACGAATCCGGTCGTGAAAACGCGATAACTGTCCGTCGATGGCTGCAGCAGCGACCCATTTCAAAAGCGCCTCTCGATTGGCCAACGCGCAGGCTGGCTCCTTAATCGACCCGCAAACCTTGATGTCGATCAAGAACCTGGAGTTGCGCGCACGGGTGGTCGTCGAAGGCTTCTGGAATGGCCTACATCGAAGTCCGTATCACGGCTTTTCGGTTGAGTTCACCGAATACCGGCCTTACTCGCCGGGCGACGATCCGCGCTATCTGGATTGGCGCCTCTACGCCCGCACGGATCGTTACTTTATCAAGAAGTTCGAGGACGAAACGAATCTCCGTTGCCATCTGCTGGTGGACAACAGCCAATCGATGGGCTTTGGGTCGCTGACCTACACCAAGGCGCAGTACGCCAATACGCTGGCCGCCACGCTGGCTTACTTCCTCAATCTTCAGGGAGACGCGGTCGGCTTGCTCACCTTCGATCAAGATATCCGCGACTATCTCCCGGCACGACATCGGACCGGCCATCTGCGCCACGTGATGCTCGCGCTGGAAAAACCCTCGGCCGGAACGGGTACTGACCTTGCGGCGCCGCTGAAACGCATCGTGGAGATCGTTCGAAAGCGTGGCTTGATGGTCTTTATCTCGGACCTGCTCGCACCCATCGAGGCATTGGAGAAAAACCTGACGAGTTTGTGCGCCTGCGGGCATGAAGTTTTGCTGTTTCACTTGCTCGACCCTGCGGAACTGACCTTTGGCTTCGACAAGGCCGCGCTGTTCTACGATATCGAATCCGGACGCGACCTCTATATCGATCCGGTTATGGCGCGGCAGGAGTATCTGCGAAAGCTGGAGTCGCATTGCGCGGCTGTCCGGGCTGCGTGCGAGAAACTGGGTATCGGTTATCACCGCTTTGGGACCGATCGGCCACTGGAGCTGGCGCTCTTTGATTTCCTGCGCGCGCGAACCAGGCGTGGAAAGAAAACCCACCGGACCGGGGTTTATCCCGGGAGAAGCATCCGATGAGTTTCCTGGCTCCATTGTTTTTGTTGGGAGCATTGGCGGTCAGCCTGCCGATTATCTTCCATCTGATCCGCCGGACATCGCGTGAGAAAACCGCGTTCAGTTCCTTGATGTTTCTAATGCCCTCGCCGCCGCGTATCACTCGGCGCAGCCGGCTGGAGAACATTTTCTTGCTCCTGCTGCGGTGTTTGGTGTTTTGCTTGTTGGCTCTTGGCTTCGCCCGGCCTTTCTTCCAGCACGCGATGCCGGATTCGCCTTCGAGCCAGCTCGGAAAGAAGATCGTCCTTCTGCTCGATACGAGCGCGAGCATGCGTCGAGGCAATCTGTGGAGAGAGGCGACGGCCAAGGCTGAGCAAATCCTGCGGCGAACCGCCCCGGCCGATCAAGTGGCGGTCCTCACTTTCGATCGACGTGTCAACCGCGTGCTGAGTTTCGAGCAATGGGCATCCATGGGCGCAGGCGATCGTATCGCGTTAGGCGCCAAAAAGCTCCAGGAAATCAATCCCGGCTGGTTCGGGACGCATCTGGGCAACGCCCTGGTGAACGCCGCCGAGACACTCGAGGAAGGACGCGATTCGCACCCGCAGATCGTCAAGCAGATCGTGCTGATCAGCGACCTGCAGGAGGGCAGCCGGCTCGATACGCTGCAAAGTTACGAGTGGCCCAAGGGGATTGAATTGATTGTCGAACCCGTCAAAGCACGCCGCCCCACCAACGCCGGTCTGCAACTGGTCACCGACCGCGACGAACTGGATAAAGCGCCTGCCAACGCGGGTCCTCGAGTGCGTGTCAGCAATTCGGCGGATGGCAAGCGTGAACAGTTTCAGGTTGGCTGGGCGCGCGGCGCCGAACAGGTGTTCCTCAGCGCCCCGCTCGATGTCTATGTGCCGCCGGGCCAAAGCCGAGTCATTCAGGCGCCCAAGCCCGCCGACGGCATAAACTCGGAGCGACTTCTGTTATTGGGCGACGATGAGGATTTCGACAACAACGCTTACACGCTGCCCGCCGAAGCTGCCGAAGTAAAAATCCTGTTTATCGGCTCGGATTCAGAAAAGGATCCTGCTCAATCTCTCTACTATCTGAAGCGCGCCTTCCAGCATACGCGCCGACAGAAGATGGATGTAGTTGCGCACGCGCCCAGCACGCCCCTTCTCGCGAGCGCAGCGGAAAACATCCCGCTTATCATCATCGCCGATACACTCGCTGGAGAGCCGCTTCAACAACTAAGCCGATTGATCCATGCGGGCAAAATGGCCCTGCTGATTATGCAAACCCCCGCGGCGGCCCAGACAATCGCCAGATTGGCCAGTGTTGACAGCCTCGCGTGCGAAGAAGCTTCGACCGGGGGTTATGCGATGTTTGGGCAGATTGATTTCGAGCATCCGCTCTTCGCTTCCTTCGCCGATCCACGCTTCAGCGACTTCACCAAAATTCATTTCTGGAAGCATCGCCGGTTGGAGACGGAAAAGATTCCGGCGGCGAAAATCCTGGCACGATTTGACGATGGCGATCCCGCCTTGATCCAAATCCCCATCGGCAAGGGCACTCTGCTGGTCCTCGCCTCCGGCTGGCATCCAACCGACAGCCAACTTGCTCTTTCCTCGAAGTTCGTGCCACTGCTCTATTCCGTGTTGGATCAAAGCGGCGCCAGTAAACCGCCCGTCTCCGAATACATCGTAGGCGAAGCCGCGATCCTCGCCGGCGATTTGATGACTTCAAGCCAGCCGCTGACAGTGCAGAAGCCAGACGGTTCTCAGATGCAGTTAACCGAGGGAGAAAAATTCTCGCAGGCAGACATGCCCGGCATCTACACGGCGGTTTCCGGCGCAAGAAAACAACGGTTCGCAGTGAACCTGGAGAGCGCCGAAAGCAAGACCGCGCCGCTCTCCATCGACGAACTCGAACGTCTGGGCCTTCCCGTAAAAAGCGTAACCGCGCAGGCGGCCAGACTGTCTGAACAAAAACGCCATCGTCTCCAGGCGGTTGAATTGGAGAACCAACAAAAACTGTGGAGATGGTTGATTGTGGCTGCGTTGGTGGTATTGATAGTGGAGACATGGTTGGCCGGATGGCTGACCCGCCGTGCAACCATGCCAGCCGGAGCAACGACATGATCGAATCTCTTCTCAGGAGGGAACTCGAACCGGTGGCACGACGCCATCGCCGAATGCAGTCCCGGCGCCGGCTGGCGCTTTGTTGGGCGGCGGCAGCGCTCGGTGGTTTTCTCCTGATGCTTCTGCAACAGGCGGCGGGTGTCGGTGGCATCCTTCCAAAGGTTCTCGTGGCCGCAGGAGCGGCCCTGGCTGGAATGATCGTTTGGAGCCGCAGCCAGAAGTGGCAGCCGGACTATCGCCAAATCGCCCGCCAGATCGAAGAGCATCACCCGGAACTCCATGCCCTCCTTCTGACGGCCGTCGAACAGAAGCCCGATCCGGCGACTGGCAAATTCAATTATCTCCAATCGCGCGTCGTTCGCGAGGCCATCATCGAAGGTCGCAAGCACCAATGGCTCGATACGATTTCCAACGGCCGGCTCCGGTTGATGCAAGGCGCGCAACTCGCTGCCCTGGCGCTTCTTGCGCTCTTGATCCTGCAGTGGCGCATTCCGGCGCCCGGCGCTGCAAAAACCGGCTTCTTGGCCGCAGGCAAAGGAGTGACGGTCACCCCCGGCGATGCCGAAGTCGAACGTGGCAGCGGCCTGGTGGTCCTGGCGCGATTTAGTGGACGCCTGCCTGCGGAGGCGACGCTGGTCATCGGCGCAACGCCGGAGAACAGCCGGCAGATTCCGCTCGTCAAAAATCTGAATGACCCCGTTTTTGGCGGGGGCATCCCTGAAGTCACCAGCGATTTCGTCTATCACATCGCATACGACGGCGAACGAACACGCGATTTCAAAGTCAAAATTTTCGAGCATCCGCGTCTGGAGCGAGCCGACGCGCGCCTGACTTTCCCTGAATACACCGGTCTTTCTGAAAAGAAGATCGAAGACACCCGCCGCATCAGCGCCGTCGAAGGCTCATCACTGGATCTGTCTCTGCAATTGAATAAGCCGGTGGCTTCAGCCCGCCTGATTGCGAAGGACAAATCGGTTGTCCCACTCCTCACCGAAACGAATAAAGCCGCCGTCAGCCTCAAGGATTTTCCGCTCGCAGCCAGCCAGACTTACGAGCTTCAACTGGTGGACAACGAAGGCCGCACTAACAAGGTGCCAGCGCAGTTTGTTCTGAACGTCCTGAAGAACCGTCCCCCCGAGTTGAAGATAGCGTCGCCGCGTGGCGACCAGCGTGTGTCCCCGCTTGAGGAAATGACTTTTCAAGCGGAGGCCTGGGACGATTTCGGGCTCCAATCCTATGGCGTCGCCTACAACCTGGCCGGCAAGCAGACCCGGTTCATCGAATTGGGCAAAACGTTTCCCGCCAATGAAAAACGCCCGCTGAACCACCTCTTGAAGCTGGAAGATCTTTCCGTTCAGACCGACCAGCTCATCTCCTGGTTCGTGTGGGCAGAGGACATTGGGCCTGACGGCAATGTCCGCCGCACTTCCGGTGACATGTATTTTGCCGAGGTACGGCCTTTCGAAGAGATTTATCGGGAGGGCCAGGGGCAAGATAGACAAAGCGAGCAAATGGGGCAGCAATCCGGCGGCGAGTCCACGAAGCTTGCCGAATTGCAGAAGCAGATCATTAACGCCACCTGGAAATTGCAGCGCCAGGAAACCGGCAAGACTCCTTCGGCTCAATACAGGAAGGACGCGCCCGTCGTCCAGCAATCACAGGAATCGGCGCTGGAACAGGCGCAGATGCTGAAAGCGCGCGCCATCGATCCGCGCTTCCAAATCCTGTGGGAATCGGTCGAAGAGGAAATGGAGAAGGCGCTGAAGCATTTGACCGAAGCGACGAACTCACCCGCACCCCTGCCATCGGCGCTGGCGGCGGAGCAGGCCGCCTATCAAGCCTTATTGAAATTGGCGGCTCACGAGTACCAGGTTTCCCGCAGTCGCAGTGGCGGTGGTGGTGGCGGCGGCCAGCGAAACCAGCAGCAACTGGATCAACTGGAACTGAAACAAGATAAGGATCGTTACGAAACACAGCGACAGGCATCCCCGCAACAATCGGCCGAGCAGCGCGAACAACTGGCCGTTCTGAATCGACTTAAAGAGTTGGCCCAGCGACAGCAGGATCTCAACGAGCGCATCAAGGAACTTCAGACCGCCTTGCAGGAGGCCAGAACCGAACAGGAACGCGAAGAGATTCGCCGCCGCCTCAAACGCCTGCGCGAGGAAGAGCAGGAGATGCTCGCCGACCTCGACGAGTTGCGCCAGCGCATGGAGCAGCCGCAAAACCAGTCGCGCACGGCCGAGGCTCGCCAGCAAATGGAGCAAATCCGTTCCGACGTGCAGCGCGCCGCGCAGGCTTTGGAAAATGAGGCCGTGTCGCAGGCGCTGACTTCCGGCACGCGCGCCCAACGGGAGTTGCAGCAACTCCGGGATGATTTTCGCAAGAAGAATTCCAGCCAGTTTGCCGAGGAAATGCGCGAGATGCGGCAGGATGCCCGGGAGCTGGCTCAAAAGCAGGAGGAGATTGGGAAACAAATGGATTCAATGACGGACAATAAACAGAAGACTCTAAGCGATTCCGGTGAAGCGAAAGCGCTGAGCGAGCAGTTCGAAAAACAAAAGACCAGCCTGACCAATCTGCTGGAAAATATGCGCGGCGTGTCCGAGAAATCCGAGGCGTCCGAACCGCTGCTTGCCAAACAGCTTTATGACACCCTTCGCAAGACCAGTCAGGGGAACATCGAAAATTCTTTGAACCTTTCCCAGGAACTGTTGAAGCGCAGCTTCGTTCCCGAGGCCGGCCAGTTCGAGCAGCGCGCCCGCCAGGAAATCCAGGAATTGAAACAAGGCGTGGAGCGCGCCGCCGAGAGCGTTTTGGGCGATGAGACCGAGGCCTTGCGCCTTGCCAAACGCGAGCTCGAAGACCTCACGCAGCGACTCGAAAGGGAGATCGCCCGAGCCGATTCCAATCAAACGACGAATCAGGGCGGTCGGCCGACGGAACGGTCCGGCTCCACCGCCCCGCAACAAACCAATGCGGCCGCTGTGGCCAGCGCTTCGGCCAACGCTCAGACCAACCAGCAAATCGGAGGTGCAAGCGGCAGTCAGCAGACCAATTCCAACCTGGCTGTCACCGGACAGAACGGGCAGCCGGGCGCGCAAAGCAGTCAGCGGCAAGGTCAGTCCGCTTCGGCAAACCAGGGCGGAAACCAGCAGGGGCAAAACGCGCAGGAACAAAATTCACAAGGCCAGCCCGGTAATCAGCAAAACCAGTCTGCCCGGAATGGGCCAAGTCAAGGTGGCAGTCAGGGACAGGCAGGCCAACCGGGAAGTTCTGAACAAGCCTCTGCGCAAAACAATTCTCAACAGGACGGCAATCGCGGCGAGGGAGGCTCAAACACGCGCGGGGCGAATCGATCGGAAGGACGCGATGGCGCGGCCCAACGATCCTTAGCCAATTTTTTTGATCAGGGCGGCCCCGACGGGGGAGGGGGTGGTGGTGGCACCGAAGGTCCCATTACGGGTCGTGATTATCTGGATTGGTCCGAGCGCCTGGGCAATGTGGAAGAGATGCTCGATATTCCAGACTTGCGAAATGAGGTCGCCCGGATTCGTGACCGTGCTCGCGCGATACGTTCCGACCTCCAGCGCCACAGCAAGCAACCGCAGTGGGCGCTGGTGAAAATGCAGATTGCCGAACCGCTTGCCCAGGTGCGCGACCGTATCACCGAGGAACTGGCCCGCCGCGAATCCACTGACGCGCTCGTGCCCATCGATCGCGATCCGGTTCCCACCAAGTTTTCCGATCTGGTCCGCCGTTACTACGAGAAGCTCGGGGCGACGGAGTAAGAAGCTCGCCCGCCTCGGTCGCCATCTTCGGCGGTGCGCCGAAACATGTCCGCGGCAAGTTGCCAACACTCATTCCCGTGTGAAAGCGTCCCCGCGGCCTGGCAGCCGACGCACACGGAGCGGTCGAGACGACCGCGCTCCAATTCCGCACGTGTCTCGTTCCGCAGGGCGTATAGCGTTTTCAGAAATTCTGTGGCCGATGCGGAAGGGTGGGGCCGCGCTGCTGCGCGGCCAGGCGCCGCCGCAGCGCCGCCCTGCCGAACAAACGCTTGGCTACAGTTTTATTTAAAATGCTCTAGCTCTTCGGTGCCGGCTTTTCGGGAATGTTCGTCGCGGTATAAGACTCCAGAATCATCTGGCGTCGCGAATAATCAAAGATGACTCTGAACTGCTGCAATGCTTCCCAACCAATATGTCCGGCCAGGTCCCGATCCACAGGCGAGCCTTCTTGAAAAAAATTCGCGGCTGGCTTGTCGATGGCGAATTGTCCCAGTTGCAATCGCAGCACCTGTCCGTGACGGATGCTGGCATCGCCCCCCACGCCCTGGCGGATCCGATTGCGAGTTTCCCCCGATGCTTCCGTCAATTTGTGGGTTTCAACAAAATCAGCTCCCAAACAAAGCGCGCCGTCGCAACCAATATCGATTTCGAACTGCCCTGCGATGGCAGGCTCTTTCGGTGTGCCGATCGAGGCTTCGATGATGGGCGTATCTCTTCTGAATTTCAGCGGAATGATTTCGCCCTGGCCACCGTATTGAAAATCCTTTGGTTCATGGAGCTTCAGTGTCTTCGCCCTGGAATCGATCTCGACCACGTAGCGCCGGAAAAATCCGGAGCCCAAAATCCCGTCCCGCCGCCGGCGCCGGCCAGTCTCCGATGGAAGCGCTGCCACACGACGCGGGGCGTAGGAGGCGCCGCCGAGATCAAGAACCGCGCCTTCATAAAGATGGGCTTCTTCTTCGCCCGCTATGCCGACGATTGTGATCCGCCGGCCCGTGCGCCGCAACGATGTCTTGTCGGCCAAATCCGGGTGGATCATGGTCATGGAATAACCAGTATCGAGCATGAACGAGAGTGGTTCTGAGTTATTGACGCGCACGGGGGCCATGATGTGGCCCTGGCGTAACTCAAAGGAAACAACCACAGGATTCTGATTGGAGGATGGGAGAGCGCGGTCAGGCGGAGCATCGGCACCCATGGCCCTGCCAACAAACAAAAAAAGGCCGCTCCAGCATATCCATCGGTGAGGTGAGATGCCGCATTTCATGCTTCCAATCTTCACGGCTTCACGCTCGTTGGGCAACCCCAAAGCGGCTCTCAAACTGCCGCAACGATTGAATGAAAAGACACCGGTAGAAGCGGCCCGCTATGATTCGTGCGGACGAGACGTGACGAGACGTCCGCGCTCCTGTCCTGATTGTTACGGCCAAGGAGGGACACCCCCACGCGGTCCGAACTATGATAAAATCCATTCGCTCTCGATTGGGTTTAGTGGCAGAATGGCGCGGTGACGTTCCAGGCTACGGTATTTCTTTCTGATCGCGGCTGGCTGTGGCCGGCCGCAGGGTTTTTGGTCGTAGCGTTCGGAATTCTGATTTGGTCTTACCGTCGCGCGGGGGCGAGTCCGGGGGTGCGAGCCGCGTGCCTGTTCCTGAAGATGCTTGGGCTGCTCGCTCTTGCCGCTTGCCTGCTGGAGCCTCTTTGGAGCGGACAACGGGCCAAGCCCGGCGCCAATTTCTTCGCCCTGCTCGCTGACAACAGCCAGGGCATGCAAATCAAAGACAAAGGCCAAACGCGCAGCCGAGGCGAACTCCTTCGCGACACCCTCACTGCGGACCATGTGGCGTGGCAAGAAAAACTGGAGGAAAACTTCCAGGTCCGCCGCTACCTGTTCGATTCGCGTCTGCAATCGACGAAGGACTTTGGTGAATTGCTTTTCGATGGCCGGGCGTCGGCAATGGGTGCAGCCGTGCGGACCATGGGCGAGCGCTTCGCAGGCCAGCCGCTCGCCGGCGTGCTCCTTTTCACCGATGGCAATGCCACGGACATTGCCGACAGTTCGCCGGACTTTTCGGGTCTGCCACCCATTTATCCCGTTGTCATCGGCAGCGATCAACCGATCAAGGACATTGCCATTAACAATGTCAATGTCAGCCAGACTTCGTTTGAAGATGCGCCCGTGTCCATTCAGGCTGACGTGATGGCGGTGGGTTACTCAGGCGCCAGCATCGTCGGACAAATATTCGAAACAGGACAGGCTTCCAGCGTGTCCCGGAAGCCGCAGGACAGTCGAAAACCCGGTGCGACCAATCTGGCCGACAGCACTGCCGCGTCGTCCGGAACAAGCTGGACGCCTCTCCTGCAGGAAAAGCTCATTGCCGAGCAAATCCAGAAAGCTCCGCGTGAGGGCGAGCCCCTGGCATTTCGGTTCCAAATTCGTCCGGACAAGACGGGAGTGTTGTTTTATCGCCTCCGTGTTTCCGCGCGAAGTGAAGCGGAACAATTCGACCATCCGGAACGCTCCACCGAGGCTACCCTGGCCAACAACCAACGTGTGCTGGTCGTGGATCGCGGCCGAGGCCCTTACCGAATCCTGTATGTTTCCGGTCGGCCAAACTGGGAATTCAAGTTTTTGAATCGCGCTTTGCAGGAGGATGAGCAAATTCAACTGGTGGGCTTGATCCGCATCGCCAAACGGGAACCCAAATTTGAGTTCCGCGGTCGCGTCGGCGAGTCGAGCAATCCACTCTTCCGCGGTTTCGACAAAAAGACGGAAGAGACCGAGCGCTACGATCAGCCGGTGCTGGTCCGGCTCAACACGCGCGACGAGTTCGAACTGCGCGGGGGCTTTCCCAAGCTGGCAGAAGACCTCTATGCCTATCATGCTGTCATCCTGGACGATCTGGAAGCGGAGTTTTTTACGCCGGACCAGATGACCTTGTTGCAAAAGTTCGTTTCCGAGCGCGGCGGAGGGTTTCTGATGCTCGGTGGCGCCGAGTCCTTTCAGCAAGGCAAGTTTCACCGCACGCCCATCGGCGACATTTTGCCGGTGTATCTCGATCAGATGCCGGACGCCAAAGGGATTTCCGAACTGCGGCTCTCCTTGACGCGCGAAGGCTGGCTGCAACCGTGGGCGCGCCTGCGCAATAACGAAAGCGACGAAAAAACGCGGCTTGGCGAAATGCCGCCCTTCCAGGTTTTGAACCGCGTGCGCGGCATCAAGCCCGGCGCCAGCGTCATTGCCGAGATGACTGACGGGCGCGGAAACAAGCAGCCGGCGATAGTGGTGCAACGCTTTGGAAACGGGCGCACCGCCGCCCTCACCGTTGGCGACATCTGGCGTTGGGGCCTGCATGACGAGTCGATGCACCGCGATATGGACAAAGCCTGGCGGCAATTGGCGCGCTGGCTGGTGGCGGATGTGCCCGAGCGCATCGACCTGCAAACCGAACACAAGCGCGGCGATGCCAACCAGCCGGTTGTCTTGCAGGTGCGTGTGCGCGATCAAAAGTTCCAGCCCCTGGATGAGGCCTCGGTGGTGATCGCGGTCCACACCGTAGGGCAGGCTTCCAGCCCGGTCCACCCGGCGACGAGGATGGAACAACCGGAGCGCGGCCAAACAACTCAGGAGCCGCCCAGAAAAGCGGGGACAGGAAAGATGCCCGTCCTGCCTTCCATCCGGCTGCCGGCGGAACCTTCCTTAAAGGAACCCGGCCTTTATGAAGCAACCTACATCCCGCGTGATACCGGCGGCTATTACGCAGAAGCGGTGGTTACCAACACCGGCGGCGCCGAAGTCGGCCGCGCGGAGGCGGGCTGGTCCAGCGATTTGGCCGCCGAAGAGTTTCGCTCGCTGAAGCCAAATCGCGCCTTGCTCGAAACCATCGCAAGGAAAACCGGCGGCGAGATTATTCCTTTCGAGAAGCTGGAAAGTTTCGCGCGCAGCTTGCCAAACCGCAAAGTGCCCATCACCGAAAGTTGGAGTTTTCCCTTGTGGCACCAGGCGGGCGTGTTTCTGTTCGCGCTGACGTGTTTCGCCGCCGAATGGGGCTTGCGACGATGGAAGGGACTTGCTTAGTCGATTGAGAAACGACATGGAGCTACCAGCCCGGAGCAGGCCGCACCGTGGCATTGGATTCTTTTTGATTCTGCCGTTCACCTTAGTAGAGTCGGGGGCATGAGGTCGAGAGTAAGCGCCGGGTTGCTCATGTATCGCATCCGCGATGGAAAATTGGAAGTGTTCCTTGCTCATCCAGGCGGCCCATTCTTTACGCACAAGGACGACGGGCATTGGACCATCCCCAAAGGCGAGATTGAGGCCGAGGAGGATTTCCTGGCCACCGCCATTCGCGAATTCAAGGAAGAGGTGGGCATCGACATTCATCCTCGAAGCGAATTCATCGACCTCGGATCCATACGGCAAAAAGGTGGCAAGACCGTTCACGCCTGGGGCGTGGCCGGCGATTGCACGGACGGACATCGCTGTGAAAGCGCCACGTTTAAAATGGAGTGGCCGCCTGGTTCAAATAAGTTCGAGGCCTTTCCAGAAGTCGATCGGGCCCAATTCTTTCTGATCAAACCGGCCAAGCTCAAGATCAAGGACACACAGATTCCGCTTCTGGAACGCCTGGAGGCCGCCTTGAAAAATGCTGGCCAGCTTTGACCGTGGCTCGGCCGTCCGCCCGTCTCATCAAGCTACGTTGCCGGTCTGCCCTTCATGATCACTTCGCGACCAGTGAGGTAGAGGATCACGACCAGCACCGCGAACGGGATGAGCGCCAGCAGGTCCGGCGAGATTTGAGTGGGGCTGAGTTGAGTATAGAAAGGGTTGTTGGCCGAGGCCCATTTATCGAAGTAGTCGTAAACGTCGCTCAGCACGCCGGCCATAAACGCGATGATGATTCCCGCGATCGCTCCGCCCGCGATGTAGCCCGAGGCCATCAGGACGCCGGGGCTTTTATCGCCTTCGGCCACATGTTCCGCCTCCGTCAGGTGCGCATAGTCAGCGTGCCGACGCCGTTGCCAGTCCACCAGCCACCGCACCGCACCGCCGATAAAAATCGGGGCGGAAGTGGCCAGCGGCAGGTAAACGCCAACCGCAAAGGCGAGCGATGGGATGCCTGACATTTCAAGAACGACGGCGATCATCACGCCGAACAGCACGAGGGCCCACGGGAGTTTCCGATCGAGGATGCCTTTGATGATGTAAGAGACAAGCAAGGCCTTTGGCGCGTCGAATTTCCGCACTTCACTGCCATCGGGTCGCTTGGTGACGGTGCCGTTGATGCCAGGGTCCACCAGATAAACAGCCTTGCCCGTGTCATCCACCAGGTATTGCTGGGCGGCGCCACTGGGTTCGTCCCGCTTGTGCCAAACGCGGTAGGTCTTTTGGTCCTGGCGCGCTTGCCGACCCGTGAGCGTCGCGGTCGTGGTCAGGTTCGCCGGGTCCGTGCGCAAATCGGTTGTAACAGGCACGAACACTTTGCCCGCTTCATTCAGTTGAAGCAGAATCGGACCCAGCACGAGTGCCGAGGCCAGCGCGCCAATAAGAATCGCGATTTGCTGATACTTAGGCGTTGCGCCGACGAGGAAGCCGGTCTTCAAGTCCTGCGACGTGGTGCCGCCGTTGGCGGACGCAATGCAAACGATGCCACCGACCGACAGCGCAGTGATGTAGTATAAGCGTCCCGTCCAATCGAGCATGAGGAAGATGAGACACGTAATGAGCAGCGTGGCCACCGTCATGCCGGAAATAGGATTGGAGCTGGAACCGATCTCACCGGTCAACCGCGACGAGACGGTCACAAAGAGGAAGCCGCACAGAACGATCATGATCGCGCCAACGAAATTCATGTGCAAACCAGGCGAGAAATAAATCGCGATGATCAAGGCGGCGATGCCCCAGAAGACAAACTTCATGGGCAGGTCCAGCTCCGTTCGCGGCAACGCAACGCGGCTTCCCGCAGCGCCGCCGAAGTCGCGCAACCCTTCCTTGATGCCGTGCCAAATCAGGGGAATGGAGCGCACCAGGCTGATGATGCCTCCCGCCGCCACCGCACCGGCGCCGATGTAAAGGATGTATGCGCCGCGAATCGCGTTCGGACTCATGTCGCGAATGAGGGTTTTCCCTGGCTCCACCGGCGTCGTCAAGCTGTCCCCGAAGAACTTGATCAAAGGAATCAGCAACAAATACGAGAGCACGCCCCCGGCCGCCATGATGGCGGCGATGCGCGGCCCAATCACATAACCGACACCGAGAAGCTCCGGCGTGATTTCGCAGGAGACCGAACCGCCCTTAAGCGGCGCGTCGAAAACTTTCTCGGGCGCTTCCTTCCAACCCCGGAACGCTTTCATCGCGACGTTGTAGGCGACGCCGATGCCAAAACCGGTGAAGATCGTCCGCGCGCCGACGGAAGCCGCCTTGCCGATCGCGTTGCTGCGATGGCTGGCGGAAGCCGCGGCCTTGGACTCGGGCGATGCGCCCGCCTTCAACACCTCGGCGCAGGCCGTGCCTTCCGGGTACTTCAGCGTGCCGTGTTGTTGCACGATCAGCGCTCGGCGCAGCGGGATCATCATGAGAATGCCCAGCAACCCGCCCAGCACGGAAACAAGAATCACGCGCGCGACTTCCAGATCGAATCCGAGAATCAGGATGGCCGGCATGGTAACGCCGACACCGAAAGCAATCGATTCGCCCGCTGAGCCGGCGGTTTGAACGATATTGTTTTCCAGAATGGTCGCCTCGCGCGTGCGGAACAGCTTTGCGAATGTTTTGAACAGCGCGATGGAAATCACCGCCACCGGAATGGAAGCGCTCACAGTCAAGCCCGTCTTGAGCACCAGATACAACGACGAGGCGCCGAAGATCATGCCCAGGATCGTCCCGACAATGATCGGCACCGGGGTGAACTCCGCGAGACTTGCGGAAGCCGGAATGTAAGGTTCGAACTCCGCTGGTGCCGGCTGATCGGGTTTTGCCCCGACGATGTCAGGATAGCCGGAGGTACGTTCAGTGCTCATCGCAGCAGCAAACTATTTTCCGCGCTTCCCGCCGGTCAGTTCCGCAACAACGTTGTCCGTGCGATACACTTTTCGCAGCGACTCGATGATCCCGCGCGAATCCACGGACACCGCGCGGGCCTGTTCGTCGGTGTAGATGAAGTCGAGCACGAGTGATTGGATGTTGCCGTCGAAAATGATCCCGACAAATTCGCCCTTGCGATCGATTGTCGGGCTGCCGGAGTTGCCGCCGATGATGTCTGCGGTGGAGACCAGATTGAACTCCGTCTCCAGGTTGAGCTTCGATTTGCGGTCCAGCCAGATTTTGGGCAGATCAAATGGCGGGCGATAATCCTGCTCTCTGGCGCGTTCATAGAGACCAGCGATTTTCGTGTGCGCTGGAATGTGTTTGCCGCCTTCCTCAAAGCCTTTGACCAAGCCGAAGGCGAGGCGGAGCGTGAAGGTCGCGTCCGGATAATTGCCCGTGCCTTCGAGCGCAAAGCGCGCCTTGGCGATCTTGGCGTGCGCCTGCTGCTTCACTTCCCCTTGTGTTTCAATGATTTTGCGAACCGCCCGCGCTTCTTCATCGATGAGCTTCGCCAGCGCAATCATCGGATCATTGGCCGAAGCGACCGCAGACTGGCCGGCCTCGTATAGTTTCTTGCGGAACGGCACGTCCTTGACCTTCGTCCTGCGCACCAATTCGGCGGCGCGTTCCCGTGGAGATTTGCCGGCCAGGACCTCTTGCACGATTTGATTGGTCGCGCCCATTTCTTCGACGAGATACGTCAACGAATCGGCAAGCTGCAGTTCTTCCAGGTCGTCGTAGATCGGTTTGGTCGAGAAGAGCGCCAGTTCCAGCGAATCGCGCCCGGCTTCATTGAACTCTCGCAGCCGCTCGCCGTTGGGCTTTGGCCGCTCGTCACCCGCGCGCAGCAGCGTGCGGGCGATGCCGAACAGTTCGCTGTTAAACGCAAGACCAGCCTCGAGCAGGTTGTAGGCGCGCGCATTGTCGGCGATCAGCTTCTGCGCAGCGGCTATCCGATCCCACGCACCGGCGGCTTCCTTCAGGTCATCCCGGCTCGCCACCGCGTCGCGCAGTTTTTTCTCCGCCGCGGCTTTTTTCGACATGAGCTTTGGATCCAGCAGACCGGCGTGGCGGCCGAGGTTTGCCTTGCGGCTGTTCTGCACGCCGAACAGCTCATCCTTGGCGCGGCGCGCGTTTTCCTGGCTGCGCGCGCTGTAGGCGCCAAGCAAAACCTCGAGGCGATAGAGTCGTTCCAGCGTTTTCGGCAGCCGATAGTCGCGCGTGTATTCCAGTTCGGCCATGGTGAGCAGCCGGCTGGTGCGTCCCGGATGGCCGGAAACAAAGACCAGGTCGCCTTCCTTGGTGCCGCGCTCGCTCCACTTCAGATAGTGCTGAATCTTGGCCGGCTTGCCCTCTTCGTAGGCGCGGAAGAAACAGATATCGAGGTCGTAACGAGGATATTCAAAATTGTCCGGGTCGCCCCCGAAGAAAGCGATCTGCTGTTCGGGCGCGAAGACCACTCGCACATCGGTGTAGCGCTTGAAACGGTAGAGATGATAGCGCCCGCCCTGATAGAGCGTGACGACGTCGCTCCGCAAACCGGTTTTATCCTTGGATTCCTTTTCGATCTCGGCCATCACGGCCCGGCGCGCTTTGAACGCTTCTTCGTCAGAGAGGCCGGTTTTGACGGCGGCGTTCACGCGGTCCGTTACGTCCTCGATGCTGGCGAGCACATTGAGTTCGAGATCGGGCGCTTTGATCTCTTCGTCGAGCGTGCGGGCGTGAAAGCCATTCTTCAGATAATCCTTCTCTTTGGTGCTCACCTTTTGCAACGTGTCCGCGCCCACGTGATGATTGGAGAGAATCAATCCGTCCTCGGACACAAACGAACCCGACCCCCCGCTGTTGAAGCGAACCGAGGATTTTTGCACATGTTCGAGCCACGCGTCGGTGATGTCAAAGTTGTGGCGTTCCTTGAGCAACTGGCGGGGTGGATCGTTGAACAGCCACATCCCTTCGTCAGCGCGAGCAGGGTGATGAGGGCCGCCGATGAACCAAATGAGTCCCAGAACGAAGAGCGAACGTTGTGCATTCATGTTTGTTCCTAATCTTTCGCGCCCACTATCCAAAGTTCGAGCCAAAGCATCAACCGCGGAATACAATGGCGGAAGGGCGATCCATCGCATAGCGAGGCACGCACCAAAAGCCTAATCCAAGGCCCAGAAATCGATCACGAACACGTCGGCCAGAACTGGACCGACCAACTTGCCAAAGGCCTTATGTTCCGGATGCACCAGATACGCGTCGCGATCCTTCTCGCTGTTAAAGGTGAGGATAAACCCATGCGTAAATCCTTTGTCATGTTTCTCGGGGCTGACGTTGGTGCCCCATTGGTAGCCTTCGACTTCCTTGATCTTCTTTTTCAGACCACGAAAGGCGTCCTCCACTTCCTGGATCTGTTCCTTGCCTGCGGTGTCTTTGAATTTGAAGGAAACGACGTGAAGCAATTTGCCTTTGGGCTTCTCCTTCGAACCATCGGCGGCGGATGCGTTGAGTGAAAATCCTAGCAGCAGGGCAAGAATGAGAGAGGCTTTGTTCATAGTTCTTCTCGAGACGCTAGCGGGCAACTTTACTTGTGGCAAGACTCCTTCGTTCAGGTGCGTTGCCAAGGGCGCATATCAGAAAATGAACAATTGCAAACCTGATCAGGACCAAACCTCAGCCTGCTGCTCGGACCCAGCTCCGCCAGGAGCGATATCTTTGTAGATAATGGACCCAAAGCAGAGCCCAAGCCCCGTTAGGGGGAATGGCGCTTAATTAGCATGACGTTTTTGTGCAATGCTCCTGCGGTCGCTGCGAGAGGGTCGGTCTTTTTGCTGATGGCGAGGGTGTGTGAGCTTTTGAT